>Ga0209291_1002427_pt1 | contig 15074 bp, 11 predicted proteins | sample GOMGulsemesocosm_FD_184633 | JGI IMG/M metagenome (GOLD analysis project Ga0209291, IMG submission 184633) | Methane-oxidizing microbial communities from mesocosms in the Gulf of Mexico - GOM9B Gulf of Mexico (SPAdes) (version 2) | ecosystem: Environmental > Aquatic > Marine > Cold seeps...
CGAAAGAAATCACCGCCAACATCTGACACTTCAATCGTTGCTTTATTCAGTGACAAGTCCATGACATGACGCTGGATCATTTTTATGCTGCGATAATGGCCAACGATATCGGCAATTTTCTTAGTCGAATGTCCCTTAATCGTTTTGATGTCTCGTTTATTGTAGACCGCGTCAACAAATTCCTTAGCAACTTGTTCAGGTAACATGGTCGACTTTTCATCAGCACAAGCTGTCACGCCAATAGCGAGCGCCACGATAAGACTTTTACGTAGTATTTTTAGGTATTTATTATTTTTCATTGTGCTCCGCTTGTTTACTTTGGATTGCGGTTAAAGCAATAGTGTAAACAATATCATCAACTAATGCACCTCTAGAGAGATCATTAACAGGTTTACGCATGCCTTGCAGCATTGGACCAATACTAATCAAATCGGCACTTCTTTGCACCGCTTTGTAGGTCGTATTACCGGTATTTAAATCGGGGAAAATAAATACATTCGCTTCACCGGCCACTGGGCTGTTCGGTGCTTTTGACGCGGCGACATTTTTCATCACGGCTGCATCGTACTGCAGAGGTCCGTCAATAATTAAATCAGGGCGACGCTCTTTGGCGATTTTGGTCGCTTCACGTACTTTTTCAACATCAGAACCGGTACCCGAAGTACCCGTAGAGTAACTGATCATGGCCACTTTAGGCTGAATGCCAAAGGCTAGGGCAGAATCAGCAGATTGAATGGCAATCTCTGCTAGTTGCTCAGCGGTAGGATCTGGGTTGATCGCACAGTCGCCATAAACATAAACTTGTTCTGGTAACAGCATAAAGAAGATTGATGAAACTAAACTTGAATTTGGCGCTGTTTTAACCAACTGTAACGGCGGGCGTATTGTGTTTGCTGTGGTGTGAATTGCCCCCGAAACTAGTCCATCGACTTCATTTTGTGCCAGCATCATTGACGCCAATACAACATTGTCTTTCAATTGCTCTGCAGCAACAACACTGGTTAATCCTTTGTGTTCACGCAGCTTAACCATAGGTTCGATGTAACGTTCACGCACTGATAGTGGGTCAACAATAGTGACACCGCTACCAATTTCAACGCCTTGCTGCTTAGCAATTAATGAAATTGTTTCAGCGTTACCCAGCAAAATACAGTTAGCAATATTTCGTTGAGCACAAATAGTGGCGGCCTTAATGGTACGTGGCTCTTCACCTTCAGGCAGTACAATGGTCTTTTTGGCTCGGCGCGCCATTTCAGTTAATTGATAACGGAAAGCGGCAGGAGACAAGCGGCGTTGACGACTAGACACTTGCGTTAAGGTGCTAATCCAATGCTTATCAATATGGCTGGCCATAAATTCTTGCACTTGATGAATACGTTCGTTGTCATCAACTGGCACTTCGTGATTAAAGTTTTGCAAGTTGATTGAAGTTTGCCACGTATTGGTTTCAACTAACAAAATGGGTAAACCAGTCGCCATTGCTTGTTGACATAAGGCCATGACTGCTTCTTCTGGTTCATAATCATTGGTGAGCAGTAAAGCACCAACCTTAACGCCATTCATTGCGGCTAAACATGCAGAAACAATAACGTCAGAGCGGTCACCAGAGGCGACTAATAATTTGTCAGCGACAAAATTCTCAACCATGTTAGGAATACTGCGTGCGCAGAAACTGGTACTGCGTAAACGTCGGGTATGTATTTCACCTTCGTTTAATACCTTGGCATCAAGGTGTCGACACAAATCAATCACACGCGGCGCGATGATATTTTCATTCCATGGCACATAACCTAATACGCGAATTGGACTGCGACCAAATAACTGGAATACTTCCATTTGCTTTTGCTGGTTGTTGCTTTTTTCGCCGGCCAAATCAGGTCGAATTACGCCATTGGCATCAATCGGTGCATTGATTTGATTTACGATACAGCCCAAAATTCGTTCTGAGTCGGTGCCACCAAAGCTTTGGCATGCAATTTCGATTCGTTCTTTTTGTTGAATAGCATTGTCGCTACCCGGTGAAGTAACAAAAACAACTTCAGCGTCTAACGCACGAGCTATGTCATTATTAAGGCTGCTTGAGAACTGGTGCTTTCGGCTCGGTACTAGGCCTTCAATAATTAAAATATCATTATTGAGCAGTGCTTGGTTTGCTCGTTCGACAATTTCTTCAAGCAAGGTATCGGCTTGATCATTACTCATTAAACCAGCAACGTAGGCCGAGCTAAAAGGCTGTGGCGGTTTGATATTAGGATTTTTACCAATAATAGCGGTCGAGCGTTCGCAGCCATTGTCGCTCGGTTGTGCGACTGGTTTAAAAAAGTTTACCTTAACGCCATGGCGCTCTAGCGCATGGACCAGTCCGAGGCTAACAGATGTTAAACCAACACCTGAACAGACCGGGACTAGCATAATAGTTCTTGCCATTATTATTGCTCCAACGTTGCGATTAAGCTGATAGCATCTTGAGCGATAACCAGTTCTTCATCGGTTGGAATAACGATGGCTTTCGGACCTGTTGAACCATTGATAAATCCAGCATTGCCAAAACGAGCATCAAGGTTAGCTTGTTTGTCGACTGTGAAGCCAAATATCTTAAGTAATGATAAAACTTTGGCGCGAATTACGTCTGAATTCTCACCAATGCCACCAGTAAAGACGACAGCGTCTAGCTCACCTAATGGTACGGTATAAGATGCGATATATTTAGCTAACCGATAACAGAAAATATCAAGGGCCAGTTGAGCGCCAGCGTGACCTTCTTCAGCTGCTTCTTCGATTAAACGACAATCGTTAGATAGTTCAGAAATGCCTAACAAGCCACTTTTCTTGTTAAATAACTCGGTTACTTGGCTTTGATCATAGTTCAATTGTTCGATCAAGTAGTTATTAATGGCTGGATCAAGGTCACCGCAACGCGTGCCCATCACTAAGCCTTCAAGTGGAGTAAGACCCATGCTGGTGTCGACACTTAGGCCATTGGCAATAGCGGTAACACTGGCACCGTTACCTAAGTGGGCGCAAATGATATTGGTTTGATTAACTGGCTTGTTAAGCATTTTTGCAGCTTGACCGCTAATGTAGAAATGGCTAGTACCATGAAAGCCGTAGCGACGGATGCCATTCTTCTTATATAACTCATAAGGTAGCGCATATAAATAAGCATGAGCAGGAATAGTTTGGTGATAGGCTGTGTCAAATACTGCAACTTGTGGCAACGTTGGAAATGCAAGAATAGCCGCATTAATGCCGACAATATTGGCAGGGTTATGCAATGGCGCCAACTGCGATACTTGTTCTATCTCTGCGATAATTTCAGGGTTAATTAACGCTGATGTTTTAAACTTCTCACCACCGTGTACGACACGATGACCAACCGCCACAATGCGATCGTCTAAACCGTATTCTTTCAACTGAGCCACTAAGGTATCAATCGCACTTTGGTGCATAGCACCTGCGCTTAATTTAATAGTCTCTTTGTTGCCATTATATTTAATTTTAATAAAAGGGCTGTCTGAGCCTAATGAATCAGCTAAGCCAGAAAGGATTTGTTGTTCAGTTTTGCTATCAACTAATGCGAATTTCAGCGAAGAACTACCGCAGTTTAGAACGAAAACAAGTGAGTTTGTCATTTATGCTACCAAATTGTGTTGTATGCAATCATAATTAATAAAAGTGCTGTCGCGTGAACTATTACACGTTATTAGGACTAAAATTAATGAAGATTGGAATTACTAGAAGTTACCAGTTAATCTTATTAAAAGTGAAAAAAAATGAATTGTCGCGCTTAAAACAGATATAGTACAATTATACTAATTGTTTTGGGTTTGATATAGGCGCTAGCCGTAAAATTATGACGTTGGCATCACAAAAGCTCATTTTTTTAGCACATCGTATAGTTTTTACCCGTTGAGGATAGATAATGACTGAATTAGTTAAGCTAATTGCTCTTGGGCGTAAATATCAAAAACTGTGGCCGATTAAAGGTGAACTTAGTGTCATTTTTAAAGAGCCGAAAATCATCACTCTATGTCTATTAGTGCAAAAAACCGCGCCAGCAATTGCTTGCCTTTCTTTCGTCGCTCAGTTTACATACTTTGGCGCTGATGTTATCCCGCGGGCCTTAGCAATGTCATTGCTCATTGTTAGCATGCCTTATCAAGGGCTTATTTGGTTAGGGCATAGATCTCAACAACCGTTGTCTCATAACTTGATTAACTGGTGCAGCGAAATTCGCACTCAAATGGTTAACGCTGGTATGTATGTTAAACCGGTCACGCCTAAGGCGAGTTATATGGATATGGCTCAGCTGCTAAATGATGCTTACGCGAAATTAAATAAAGCCTTTCAATTACCTTAATCATTTTTATAAACCAACGTTCTTACTGATGCAGCGGCTCTATGCCGCTGATACCTATCTATTATATTACCCGCTGCTTGATCCAGATCTTAGAACCATTGACGAATCTATTTTATGATTAGATCATCGTTATTAGTAGGGGATCCGCATGATAAAAATTTCTGTGCTTATATTGGGTTGCATAACCACGCTGATTATCCTGTTGGTTAATCAGCTCATTTTTATACTGATAGCGGCCTATAGTGGAATTGCGGGTAATGAACATCAATTGTGGTTACAGTACCAAGGCATAATTTGGCAAGTTATGGGGCTGGCGACGTTGTGTGGTTCGATGTGGCTTGGTGGTTTGACGGTTCGCCTGATGGTGACACATTATCGGGCGTTACACGGTTTTATCGTTGCCTGTGTGATTAGTGGCACATTTATTGGGAGCTTGAGCGATCGCGGTCAATTAACCGCGATGTCAATGGTGGTATTTTTGTTGGCTGCAGTCTGTGGCGCTTTGGGGGCACACGGTTTACCTTGGCGAAAATTAAAGCGGGATTTCAACTAAAGTTGTCTGCGCTAACGGTGTTAGATAACGAGTCGTGATGGTCATGTTTTGGTTAGATGGTGCTTTTACCGTTAGGGCCATTCGGTGGTCTTTACTCGCTTCAAACAGCCAGCTTTGCCAATGTGCTGGGTTGTCATTTCGCTGCGCGCAAAAGCTAAGCTTAACCTGTGCTCTGTTGCTTAAATCAAAACTAAAGTGGTTGAGTGGAATCGCTAAACCATCGCCACAGGCTTTAATATAAGACTCTTTAAGGGTCCAGTAATCATAAAAATGCCAAGGTTGCTGTGCGTGTTCAAATTGCTGTAGTGCCTCAATTTCCGTGGCTGAAAAATAACGCGGTGCCAACTTGTATGTATCACTATTACGTTTGGTATATTCAACATCAATGCCTAATGGAAATGACTTTGTTACCGCGCAGACAATCATGTCATTAGCATGAGACAGGTTGAATTCGAGACTTACTGATGAATCTTTTAAGTAGGGCTTACCGTTGAATCCACGACCAAATTGCCAATCTTGCGGCTTAACATCGCCGTAGTGCGATAATATGCAGCGTATAAAAGCGCGTGTCACTAATCCACTGTGCTGGTCGGCAGGGCGAATGTAACGATTCACTTTATGCTGCTCGTCACTGCTCAGTAAATCAAAATATTGAGTGAGCAATTGTTTATCGGTGATTGTGCTAGGGCGCACCAGCCAGATATCGATTTGATTGTTTGATAAGGTAAGTATGGACAAAGCAGCACGTTCATTAGTTAAAGGAAGTCGATGATAACATGGTTACCCTAGCCGAGATAACAGCTTTGCGTAGGGGTGATGCAATTGCCATTGATAGCCGTGACCAACAACCAAGACCGTTAAGGTGTTGGTTGTGATCATTTTAATCAATGTTGCCAGTGAATTAATGAGCCGCCAGTAACTAGAATGACTGTTTGACCTTAACGATCACTTGCATGCTATCAATTGTATCGTTGTTACTGAGGGGAAAGGCCAAATCTAGGTGAATAATATGGTTGGCATCAGCTCGGGTTGGCGTTAAGCGCAGACCAACCCCTATATCGCTGATAAATTGGCTATGATTAGTTTGAGCTGCCTGTTGTTCGCTTTGCCATACTTTTCCTATGTCAAAATAAACAGCTGCTCCGACCCGCACCAATTGATACAAATAAATGTCACTGTAATAACGTTCTTCGATGGATATTACGGCACTGTGCTTTGCTTCAAGAAAGCGTAATGGATAACCACGTAATCCGGTGTTGCCACCAAGAAATAATTGTTTTTCTCGGTGCAGTTTATCGGTTGAATTGATGTTTATTGAGCTAAAGAACACCCAATCTGGTGAATGGAAGTTATAATAATCGCTCTTGAAGTGAAATAATTGCTGATCTGCTTGCAAGTTGTCACCTTGCCATCGCCCCTCAAAAGAAGCCGTTAAATCGACAAGTTGTTGATCGAATTTAAAAGCGTTTTTCAGCTCTGTCTTTAGTATGATTTGGTTTTGATCGTCACTTAGCGATTGATCACTGTAGCCAACTAATGCACTAACATAGCGGCCTAAATTAATATCTTCGGTGCGCTTTATCGAACGATAATTTTGGAGCTTAATGTAGTTATCTTCTAATAGCTCGACACTTAACCAAGGGTATACCGCTTTCCTGTCGCTTGGCACGATATCGAGCGGGTTATGCAGTGATTTTGTTAAAAAGCTATCTTGTTCTATTGATAGGCCATAGCGCCAGCGGACACTCTTTTTATTTTCATAGCCGCGAGAGTGACCGAAGAAAAGACTAGAATGTTGTAATTTATGTTCAAATTCACTGCTTAGTTCGGTGTCATGATAAATTGAATCGATTCGCTTTTCGTTATTGTATTTGGCACCATAAGTGTAGGTACTCGCGAGTGAATAGAAGGGGAGTTTGAAGCTGGCAAATTGACGATAACCATCGCTATTATCGCTAAACTCAAGACTTATTTGACGGCGAGTACCCATAATATTAGGATCTTTGTAGCTAATTAAATACTCGGTTCGTTGATCCGCTTCACTGCGGGCAACGGTAATACGTTTACCTGTGCCCAAGAAATTTGAATCACTAATCGCCATTGTTGTTTTAGACTCGCCGCCACTACGAGATACACTGAACGATGGGGTTAGTGACCACAAATCTCGGGTGGTAACTTCAACGTCGACTTGGTTGTTACATAAACTTAACGGTCGAATTCGTGCGCCGTAAATATACTTTCTACCGCGTAGCAGCCGTTCTGATTCTTGCTGGGTGGCTTGAGTATAAAGCTCGCCTGATTTAAATAGTATGTTATCGGTAATGACTTGTTCTTTAGTAACGATATGAAACGAATTGAGTGTGCGGAAAAGCCAGTTTTGTTCGTCAGGGTTTTGTTCATTAAATACGTTATAACGATTAATGCGGATGTTGTTGACCGTGGTGTTTTCATTGATTAAATGCTCGGGGAGCAGTTCAACATCGTCGGTCAGTGCTAATTCAAAAGGTGCCGATAATTGATTCTGACTAAGCCATTGACAATTAGTCAATTTGGCATTGACTTGATAGCTCGCACACAACAACAGCATGCTGGTTATTCTTTTTGTTGCTAGGTTAACCTTGATGATGGAAAACTCCTTGTTCCATTAATTAGACAGTTAACAGTCTTAGTCATTTATTCATATCATAGAAGTTATGTTAGGATCTAACAATATTTTTATTTTATAGGTCAATTTGATGTTGAAATACCAAGTTATTCCGGTCACTGCTTTTTCACAAAATTGTACGGTGTTGTGGTGTGATCAAACACTGCGGGGTGCTGTTGTCGATCCCGGTGGTGATATTGAACTTATCATTGATGCAATTGAACAACACGAGATTACGATTGAAAAAATATTACTGACTCACGCTCATATTGATCATGCCGGTGGTACAGCTCAACTAGCGAAACAGCTAAACTTAACCATTGAAGGCCCGCATAAAGAAGATAAATTTTGGATTGACGCCTTAGATCAACAAGCGCAAATGTTTGGTTTTGATCCTGTCGAAAGTTTCACCCCAGATCGCTGGCTTGAGCAAGGGGATGTTGTGTCGGTTGGCAATGAAGTATTGCAAGTGATATATACTCCAGGGCACACGCCAGGCCATGTCGTTTTTTACTCTAAAACATTAGATAAAGCTTGGGTCGGCGATGTGTTGTTTGCTGGTTCGATTGGTCGCACGGATTTTCCTCGTGGTGACCATCAAACATTGATTGACTCTATTTGTGAAAGGTTATGGCCGTTAGGCAATAGTGTCGAATTTATTTGTGGTCATGGTCCTAATTCAACGTTTGGTCAAGAACGACAAAGTAACCCGTTAGTCGGAGATCGCGTAACGGGCTTGGCATAAATTAACTTATTTTATCTTATCTAATCTAATCACAAGTTTAGTTTACACCGGTAGTACTGGTGTTGGCTTCCCGTCGTCATCTACTGCAACAAAACTAAAGGTACCAGTGATCGCCTTTTCACGGTGATCATGGTACATGTCTTCGACATAAATATTCACTTCAACTTTTAAGCTGGTGCGGCCTACATGTACCACTTGACCAACTAACTCAACCAAACTGCCGCCAGGGATCGGATGTTTAAAATCAATGCGATCCGATGAAACCGTCACCAAACGCTTACGACAAAAACGTGTGGCAGCAATAAAAGCAGCCTCATCCATCCAAGATAATGCTTGGCCACCAAAAAGGGTGTCATGGTGATTCGTCGTAAAAGGAAAAATTGCTTTGGTAATACGTGCTTGGCTGTTCTCTAAACGTTCTAAAATGGCAGGATCTTTGATCATAATAAATATTACGCTGGTAAAAGAAGGGATTATACCAAATTTAAAATTAATCTTTTAGGTTTAGATAGATAAAGGAATTTTTGGATATTGTTTAATAACAAGGATAGTTATTTTTAGAGGTTACTAAAATATTAATTGTTTAGTAAGAATTACAGCGTCGCGATGAAGTCAGTGCGAGGTGCTAGTTTATATTATCGATGGTCAGGGATAGCGATTCGATCGGGTTGTAAGAGTAGAAGATGCTATCGTAACTTAGCTGATTTTTTGAGATAAGATGATTTTTTAGCAAGAATTTCAGCGTCTCTGACGAAGTCAGTGCGAGATACTGATTTTTATCACCGATGGTCAGGGATAGTGGTGGACGATACTGGGCTCGAACCAGTGACCCTCGCCTTGTAAGGGCGATGCTCTCCCAACTGAGCTAATCGTCCTCAGGGGTATAAAAGATAAGTTTTACATTTTAATCTAAAAAATGGTGGACGATACTGGGCTCGAACCAGTGACCCTCGCCTTGTAAGGGCGATGCTCTCCCAACTGAGCTAATCGTCCTCAGGGGTACAAGATAAGTTTTACATTTTAATCTAAAAAATGGTGGACGATACTGGGCTCGAACCAGTGACCCTCGCCTTGTAAGGGCGATGCTCTCCCAACTGAGCTAATCGTCCTCAGGGGTACAAGATAAGTTTTACATTTTAATCTAAAAAATGGTGGACGATACTGGGCTCGAACCAGTGACCCTCGCCTTGTAAGGGCGATGCTCTCCCAACTGAGCTAATCGTCCGGGATAGTAATACTGATATTTTTCTTCTTAGTAAAAGAATAGGGCGATGTTCTCCACAATGTGGCACTAATCGTCCGGGGTAGTAATACTAATGTTTTGATTCTTTAGTAAGAATTACAGCGTCGCTGACAAAGTCAGTGCGAGATGCTGGTTTCTATCACCGATGGTATGGGATAGTGGTGGACGATACTGGGCTCGAACCAGTGACCCTCGCCTTGTAAGGGCGATGCTCTCCCAACTGAGCTAATCGTCCGGGATAGTAATACTGATATTTTTCTTCTTAGTAAAAGAATAGGGCGATGTTCTCCACAATGTGGCACTAATCGTCCGGGGTAGTAATACTAATGTTTTGATTCTTTAGTAAGAATTACAGCGTCGCTGACAAAGTCAGTGCGAGATGCTGGTTTCTATCACCGATGGTATGGGATAGTGGTGGACGATACTGGGCTCGAACCAGTGACCCTCGCCTTGTAAGGGCGATGCTCTCCCAACTGAGCTAATCGTCCGGGATAGTAATACTGATATTTTTCTTCTTAGTAAGAGAATAGGGCGATGTTCTCCACAATGTGGCACTAACCGTCCGGGTAGTAATACTAATGTTTTTCTTCTTTAGCTAGAATAGAAACTAAGTTTGTTTAACTGCGTTAATCTCCCTTGGTTTCGGGAGCGTATTATAGAGAGACTCTGTTTAGAGTCAATGGTTTTTTTTTAGATATGGATTGAGTGGTTGCTTTTAAATCGTTTTGCTTGTTGTTGTATTAAATTGCGTCAATATCCGGTTGAATTATGTCACATATTGCTAAAAATGGATAAACCAGATGATTTTAAATAGACAGTTATGCTTTTGAATTGGCTTTATAGATTGTAGTTATTGGTTATCTTGTTAAAATATGCGTCATTATTTTGCTGTGTATACAATTATTAAGACACAGTCGCTTTCTACATAAGGTTAATCATTGATTATGACAATCAAAACACGTTTTGCTCCTAGCCCTACTGGCTATTTACATGTTGGTGGTGCACGTACTGCACTTTATTCTTGGTTATATGCCCAGAAAATGGGTGGCGAATTTGTCTTGCGGATTGAAGACACCGACATTGAGCGTTCAACGCAAGCGGCTATCGATGCGATTATGGAAGGAATGGAGTGGTTAGGACTAGAATGGAATGAAGGGCCGTATTATCAAACCAAACGTTTTGATCGTTACAAAGAATTAATTGCGCAGTTATTAGAGCAAGATAAAGCTTATCGTTGTTACTGTCCGAGTGAGCGCTTAGATGCTATGCGTGAAGAGCAAATGGCTAATGGTGAAAAACCTCGTTACGACGGTTGTTGTCGTAATTTGAGTGAATACCCAACGGATGTTGATCACGTTATTCGTTTTAAAACGCCGCAAGAAGGCAGCGTTACTTTTACCGATCATGTACGTGGTGATATAGAAACTCAAAACAGTGAGCTTGACGATTTAATTATTCAACGCACCGATGGCAGCCCAACGTATAACTTCTGTGTTGTGATTGATGACTGGGATATGGATATTACCCATGTTGTTCGTGGTGAAGATCATGTGAACAATACGCCGCGCCAAATTAATATTCTAAAAGCATTAGGCGCGCCTATTCCTGAATATGCACACGTGTCGATGATTTTGGGTGATGATGGTAAAAAGTTATCTAAGCGTCATGGCGCTGTTGGTGTAATGCAATACCGTGATGACGGTTTCTTGCCTGAAGCATTATTAAACTATTTAGTACGCTTGGGTTGGTCGCATGGCGATCAAGAAGTTTTCTCTATTGATGAAATGAAAGAACACTTCTCACTGGATGGTATTAATAAAGCCGCTTCTGGTTTTAACACTGAAAAATTATTATGGTTAAACAACCACTATATAAAGACCATGGATCCTAGCTATGTAGCAAAGCATCTACAATGGCATATGGAAGAGCAGGGCATTGATATGTCTAATGGTCCGGCGTTAACAGAAATTGTTAGTGCGATGGGCGAGCGTGTAAATACCCTTAAAGAGTTGGCAGCGGCAAGTAAGTACTGTTATGTCGACTTTGAAGAGTTTGACGCTAACGCCGCTAAAAAGCATTTACGTGGCGTGGCATTAGCACCTCTTGAGTTAGTTGCTACTAAATTAGCAGCTATAGATGAGTGGACGGCCGAAAACATTCAACAAGCTATAGAAGCAACGGCTAGCGAGTTAGAAGTAGGCATGGGTAAAGTAGGTATGCCGTTACGGGTAGCTGTTACCGGAGCAGGCCAATCACCAGGGTTAGATATTACCCTTAAACTCGTTGGTAAAGCCCGTAGCGTTGAAAGAATAGCCGAAGCGGTTAAATTTGTAGCTGCTAGAATTAATTCTTAAAAAAGGGGTTGACTCTTTTGTTCGAGGTGCATAGAATGCGCCTCGTTGTCAGGGAGGAGTCATCCACCAAGGCAGCAAAAATTAGTTCGGGGCTATAGCTCAGCTGGGAGAGCGCTTCGCTGGCAGCGAAGAGGTCTGCGGTTCGATCCCGCATAGCTCCACCAAACTAATTTGTTATTAAGAGATGTGTCCCCTTCGTCTAGTGGCCTAGGACACCGCCCTTTCACGGCGGTAACAGGGGTTCGAAACCCCTAGGGGACGCCAACTTAGTGACAAAATAGAGATAAGAAATTGATTGTGTCCCCTTCGTCTAGTGGCCTAGGACACCGCCCTTTCACGGCGGTAACAGGGGTTCGAAACCCCTAGGGGACGCCACCATCTTCTTGTTTCGTAGTATTATGCATAAGTATCTTTTTTAGTTACATTTGCGCAGTGTGTCCCCTTCGTCTAGTGGCCTAGGACACCGCCCTTTCACGGCGGTAACAGGGGTTCGAAACCCCTAGGGGACGCCAACAATAATACGAACTAAATTTTGATAAAAGTAAAACGCTGTGTCCCCTTCGTCTAGTGGCCTAGGACACCGCCCTTTCACGGCGGTAACAGGGGTTCGAAACCCCTAGGGGACGCCAACTTTTACTCTAATCGAAATGCATTGAATGCAATAGCTGTGTCCCCTTCGTCTAGTGGCCTAGGACACCGCCCTTTCACGGCGGTAACAGGGGTTCGAAACCCCTAGGGGACGCCAACATTGCGCTAAATAAAAGAACAAAGAAAGTTCCAGGGTCCCCTTCGTCTAGTGGCCTAGGACACCGCCCTTTCACGGCGGTAACAGGGGTTCGAAACCCCTAGGGGACGCCAACTTTACTCTGGGTAACCAGAAGTAACGTCAAGTTACACGCAAACAACCACCTGACACGGTGGTTTTTTTGTGCCTAAAATTTACCTATCTATATCACCTTGATCATGGTGAAAACATAACGTGTATTATTTAAAAATATTTGTAATATTTTGAGCTAAAGCTGCGAATAAGCTTTGTTCTGTGCTAATACTTGCTTAAATTATTGATGGCGTTTATTCTTCCTATAACTTTCTATACGGAACTTATTTTAAGGAATATATATGTATCCAAATCTTAAAAGCATTGGCATTGAAAACTTCGATGAAATTGAACGTTATACAATTCGTCAAGAAGAAAACAATGACATCTTAAAAATTTATTTTCAAAAAGCCCCTCGTGATTTTTTTGGCAAGAGTGTTAAATTTAAATTTAAACGACAGAGTAAAAAAGTTGCTGGAGATCATGGTACTAGAAACTATATTGATATTTCAGAAATTAGTGGCACTTTGCGCCATATCGTTGATGAGTTAGATACACTTTCTATCCAAGTTAGAACTGAAAAAGATGTTAAGCTGCAGATCCTCGATGATTTACGTCATCTAGAGAACGTTGTTGCCAGTAAAATAAAAGAAATAGAATACAAGCTGGAAAAACTTTAAGCATTATAAATTCAATATTGGCTGTGGAGGGTTGAGTTATTTTGATCCTTCGCGGCCTTTTTCGCTACTGAATTTATATTAAGATACCATTATATTAATAGTATCTTAAATCAATAATCAGGCCTTTCGATATCGGTCAAGCTGACGACGTATAATCTATAATGTTGACTTGGTTCTCTCTGGGGTATTTTCGAGCAAAACTCATTTTTTATCCACATGCATATAAAAAGATTGGTATAATTATTTTATATGCATGTGTTATTTTAAGCGAAAGGTAAGGGCCTATGTTGTTCAAGTGTATTTCGCTTGTGATTTCGTGTTTATTAGTCAATATCCCCCGTGTTTATGCGAGCACGCCATCTGAAATGGCTGAATTTAGCTTACAAGAATTATTTAATTTACCGGTTGAACATGCGTCTAATCCTTGGCAAGTTAGTTTGTTGTACAAGCAAATGAGACTTGAAGGTTATCTCGATGGTCGCGATAGCGTCGAAAATAACCAAGTTTTGTTTGACGGTAGCCAAGCTCGTACCACAAAAAATTTCCCCATTGTACCAACAACAATATTACAAGAAGCATTTATTATAAATGTCAGTTACAGCCTCGATGCTATCAACCAAATAGCGATTAGCATTCCCGTTATTAGACAAAGTACCGATCATATAAGTATTGTTCCTAATTATAATGAGTTTAATATCAGCTCATCGGGCATGGGGGATATTGTCCTTCACTATAGTGGATTAATGACCCGTCGCATTGACTATAAACTCAGTTATTCATTAGGGTTATCATTGCCCCTGGGATCGATTGAGCGCAAAGGTGATACGCCACGCGCAGCAGGGGAACAACAGTTGCCTTATACGATGCAACTCGGTTCTGGCACCTGGGATCTTCCCACTAGCTTAAGTTATCAATATTTTGGTTATGACAGTTGGCTACTTGGTGTTGATCTGTTGGCCAAAGTGCGGCTTGGGAAAAATAGCAGATCTTATCGTTTAGGTAACCGATTATCTGTCGACCTATGGGCTAAGTGGCAACGTTCTAATTTCGTACAACCTTTCTCTAAATTAACCTATCAGCAGTGGGGAACAATTAAAGGGCAAGACGACGAACTATTGGTACCCGCTGCGTTTGTTTATCCTGCGAGTATTACCAACCCAGACTACTTCGGTGGAAAAAAATTGAATGCTACGTTGGGGGCTCATTTTAAGATAAAGCACAAACAACATCTCAACATAGCGGTTAGCTTCCCACTATATCAAGATCTTAATGGGATTCAGCCGAAAGAAAAATACAGTTCAAACATTGTTTGGAATGTTCAATTTTGAATGTTGGATGGTTATTTGAACAACACAATAATCACGAGTTGCCAGTAGCTGGTCGCTTGAGGTCTGCCTTTTGTCCGGTGTTTTTGGTTGGGTTAATTGTTAGTTATTTATGTGTAAGTCAGGCTGAAGCTAAGCATCCTATTGCGGGTAAATATAAAATCATTGCAGGTTTTGTGTTGCAACTGACCTCTTTTGTGGTTTGGCCGCAGACAAATAAAAAGCAGTTAGAAGTATGCATTGCCGGTAAAGATCCCTTTCGGGACTATATTGATCAAATGGTGCAGTCCCGTCCTACCAATAGATTAGACCAGACTATCGTCCTGCGCAGAATAGCGATGGATGATAATATA
>Ga0209291_1002428_pt1 | contig 15073 bp, 11 predicted proteins | sample GOMGulsemesocosm_FD_184633 | JGI IMG/M metagenome (GOLD analysis project Ga0209291, IMG submission 184633) | Methane-oxidizing microbial communities from mesocosms in the Gulf of Mexico - GOM9B Gulf of Mexico (SPAdes) (version 2) | ecosystem: Environmental > Aquatic > Marine > Cold seeps...
TTCAGTAACAGCTTTTTCAGTAACAGCTTCTTGAGTAACTGCTTCTTCTGTCTTTTTAGATTGTACAGGAGTGTCGTTAGCTAAGTTACTATTGGCAATTGCAGCGGCAAGCTCTGCAGATGCTTTTGCAAATTGCTCAGAGTTTTCATTTGTCTGTTGTTCTGTTGCTGCTACTTTTGGTGCGCTCTCTTTCTCCGGATTAGACTGAGGGCTCTGCGTTGATTTCTCTGCTAAAGCATCTGAATCTTGAACTAAATTGCGATTGGCTTTGCGAGAATTGTTTCTGCGACGCTTTCCGCGACCTGTAGGTGCAGGTGTATACTCTGTGTTGTCTACTTCAGCCACTTCCTGGCGTTCAGGTTTCGGTTTCTTGTTGTCATTGCTTTTTCGGTTACGACGACGGCTAGGCTTGTTTTCATCCTGCGTTTTCTTTTCAGGGATGATCGAAGTTTCTTCTGAATTAACCGTAATTACTTCATCTTGACGGCCATTACGGCGCTTGTCTTCATCTCTGTCACGCGGGCGTCTAGAGTTTTTGTTCGCTCTAGTACGTTGGCTGTTATCACGGCGCTTGCGGTTAGAGTTATTTTTTCTAGGCTGATCAGGCGTGCTTTTAGCGGGCTTGTCGTCTTCAAAGAGACTCCCAAGGCCTATAAGCGTCAACAATTGCTGAACCAGTGACTTTTTAGTCTTGCTCGAAGTGCTGCGCTCTGCAGTAGCGGGTTTGCTGCTTTCAGAAGGGCTTGGCTTAGCTGTTTGGGGGGTTTCTGGAGCAGGTGTTTTAGGCGAAACAGATTGAACAGCTGCTGCTTCGCGTTTAACTTGTTGCTCAGATTCCGCTTGGCTTATGTACTCAATTTCTTCAGCTTCAGGCTGCATGTTGTAGCTAGTGTTGGCTGATGTTGTATCAGTGCTGTCATCACGAAGTCTGACAACTTCATAGTGAGGAGTCTCCATATTCGGATTAGGCACGATGACAATGCGTACTTTTTGGCGCACTTCAATCTCATTGACAATGCTACGCTTTTCGTTAAGTAGGTAAGTCGCTACTTGAACGGGTAGGATTGCTCTGATTTGTGAAGTGCGATCTTTTGCTGATTCTTCTTCAATTAAGCGCATAATTGATAGCGCAATTGATTCAGTGTCTCTGATTGATCCTTGGCCGCTACAGCGTGGGCAAACAATGCCTCTAGATTCCGTCAGTGAAGGACGCAATCTTTGACGAGACATTTCAAGTAGGCCGAATCTTGAAATTCTACCCATTTGAACGCGTGCGCGATCGAGTTTAAGTGAGTCTTTTAAGCGATCTTCAACCGCTCTTTGGTGTTTAATAGGCGTCATGTCAATGAAGTCAATAACGATTAATCCACCGATATCACGCAAGCGCAATTGGCGCGCAATTTCTTCTGCGGCTTCTAAATTTGTGTTTAGAGCGGTCTCTTCAATATCGCTACCTCTGGTGGCTTTCGCAGAGTTGATGTCGATAGAGACGAGAGCTTCTGTAGGGTCAATGACAATTGAGCCGCCAGAGGGCAGTTTTACTTCACGCTCAAAAGCGGTTTCGATTTGCGCTTCAATTTGGAAGCGGTTGAAAAGCGGAATTTCTTCCTGGTAGCGCTTAAGTTTGTTCTCATAAGTCGGCATGACTTGTTGAACAAAGGTTAATGCTTCGTTAAACGCTTCCTCTGTATCAATCAGAACTTCACCAATGTCGGCGCGTAGGTAGTCGCGGATGGCGCGAATAATCACATTGCTTTCTTGGTAGATTAAAAACGGTGAAGGCTTTTGGCTGCTTTGCTTGATCGCATCCCAAAGTGTGCTGAGGTAATCTAGGTCCCATTGAAGATCTTGAGTGGAGCGACCTACACCCGCTGTGCGCACGATAATGCCCATGCGATCAGGAACAGTAACGCCATCTAGTGAGGCTTTAAGGTTAGTACGATCATCGCCTTCTATGCGGCGTGAAATTCCACCAGCTCTTGGGTTGTTTGGCATTAATACCAAGTAGCGACCGGCAAGTGAGATGAAAGTTGTCAGTGCAGCGCCTTTGTTGCCACGCTCCTCTTTATCAACTTGAACAATAACTTCAGTGCCTTCTTTGACGACATCTTTAATGCTTGGACGTCCGCCTCTTGAAGGGGATTTGATGAAGTATTCGCGAGAAATTTCTTTCAGCGGTAAAAAGCCGTGACGGTCTGAACCGTAGTCTACAAACGCAGCTTCTAAACTAGGTTCTACTCTCGTTATTTTGCCCTTGTAGATGTTGGACTTTTTTTGCTCTCTATTACTAGATTCAATATCTAGATCATATAACTTCTGCCCGTCAACTAGGGCGACACGCAACTCTTCAGGTTGAGTTGCGTTGATTAACATTCTTTTCATTTTGCACTCTCATTAGTGGAGCGCTTAATAACGTTTTAAATAACAAATTGTGTTGTGCTAACAGCTATAAAGCATTGTTTATAACCGAGTACTGTGCAAATTCATTTATCGCCATCTATTATTAAGGCTCGTAAATGAGTAAAAATCACGTTGTAACAAATAAAGGTATACACAGTGGAACCTTAAAGTATCACGAATAAAGGAGGGGAGAGGTGATAACGCAGTGTTGCAATTATCAATGGCCTCAAGTCTCAACTAATATCGTAATTGATTAAGGTTGTACATATTGAGACCTAAGCTAACGACTGCACTCGATAATACTGCGTTAAAAGCAGGCTAAATATGCTCATTTACATCCGTAATACCCATGAAGAGGGGCACACTGACTTCGCTATTTCGCCTGATTTGCCTTGTCTTATCTGCATTCGTAACGTTATGCAGAGGTCTCATATTACTGTAGCGGAATCATTTGCCTATGTTCTTGTTAATATTCGCTGTGGCTGATTTGATTTAAAATCAGGTTCCGGGCAAATGCGCATCTCTACAGTGTGTTCGCTATTTGTTTAAACGGTGTTTTTACTCAAACATTAAGCGCTATTTATATAAAACTGGATTTTCTGTTAGCGTTGATCGTTTTTAGATCTGCTGCTGTGTAGAATCGCAAGTTGTTCAAATAGCGCATTATTAATTCATTGATCTTATCCAACATGGATAAGACATTTACTGTCTGTTTTGTCCGGCCTAACTTATAAGCTTAAGCGTTACTTTAAAAGTGTAGCTTACAACGCTGATATTGAAAATTGGCGTTGCCCTAAAATATAGGCGCAGATAAATACAAACAATGTCAATTAGGCGGTACCATTATTTGATAGCCGCTGATTAATGCGAAATAGTTATTAAAAACAAAAAATACTCTCTAAAATGTCTTTATCGCATTTAGCTAAGGCATTACCTGCCAAGCAGCGGTAGAATACCAGTTAAAGTTTCTAGCATCAATTATGGACCGTAGTTTTTATATAAAATATGTCAAGTAAAAAAAATACATCGTCAGTTCGAACGCATCGACCTAATAATCGGCTAAAGAAAAGTGCCGTCAGTGCGAAAATCATTCATCCTCAACAGGTCAAACAACCTCAAGAGTCGATTGAAAAAGATGAAGCACCTAATCAAATAAATAATAAAGTGCGTTTTCTCGCCGTCACTGAAGATCATGACGGGCAACGCATTGATAATTTTTTGCGCACAGCTTTGAAGGGCGTACCTAAATCTATGATTTATCGTATTGTTCGCAAAGGCGAAGTTCGGGTTAATAAAGGAAGAGTGAAGCCGGACACTAAATTGAAGGCGGGAGATACGGTACGTGTACCACCAATAAGAACAGCCAAGGAGGGGGATCCTGTTCAAGTCAGTAAAGAGCTACTTGAAAAGCTTGAAGCTTCCATCCTCTATGAGTCTGATGCACTGATCGTCATTAATAAACCTTCAGGTCTAGCGGTGCACGGAGGGAGCGGTATTCAATTGGGCTTAATTGAAGCGATGCGTCAAATGCGTCCTGATTCTACTTTTCTTGAATTAGTGCATCGCCTGGACAGAGATACTTCCGGTTGTATCATGGTGGCAAAGAAACGTAGTATGTTGCGCCATTTGCATGAAGCGTTGCGACAGGGCAGAGGCGTATCTAAAATCTATCATGCGCTAGTCATAGGCCGCTGGGATTCAACGGTTCAAAAAATAGATGCACCGTTGAAAAAGAATGAACTTGTTTCAGGTGAGCGCATCGTAAGAGTACAAGAAGACGGTAAAGCATCAATGACCATGTTTAAGGTGATAAGACGCTTTGCAAATATCGCCACATTGGTAGAAGCTAAGCCTATTACTGGTCGTACTCATCAAATTCGAGTTCACGCGCAGTTTGCAGGACACCCTATAATAGGTGATGAAAAATACGGTGTTGAATCTGTAAATTCTCAAATGCAAAAGGAAGGTATTAAGCGCTTGTTTTTACACGCAGCGGCTTTAACCATAACGCTTGCAGATGGGGAAAAACTTCATTTTAAGGCACCACTTGAGAAAAAATTATCAGCTGCAGTTGATCAATTAGCAGCTTTGCACTCTAAGTATGATTAAAGGTTTAAATTCATGAACAAAGAGCTCGTATATGCCAGTGCAGAAGGTATTCTTATGCGCGGTGAGCAACCGACAATTGAAACAGTCATGGAATCTACTGGGCTTAATAGAAGCGATGTGGAAATCACTCTGCAACAATGGTGGCAGTCGATCCCAGAAAAAATCAGCTTCAATGATGATGTGGTTTCTATACCTGGCCTTCCCGAATCATTGGGAAGTGCTTTTGGGCGTATTTGGAAGCAGGCCATTGAAGAGGCTGAAACAAATTTACGTGCAGATTCTAGAACATTGAATCACGCGAACGAAGAAGTTCGTAAATTGTCAGAAGAGACGCTCAAAGAAAGCCACAATAAGCGTAGTCAATTAGAAATCCAAGTGCGCGAGTTCAAATCCCGCGTAGAAGATTTTCAAGTCCATAATCGCTCTTTAGAGGCCGAGTTGAGTGTCACTAAAACAGCGATTGTCTCTGAGGCGACCAGCCGTAAGAAAGAAGAATACCTACGTACGAAGCTTGAAAATGATCTTGTTCATTTACGTAAAGCGCATGAAGATGCAAAACGTACCTTTGAGCAACGCTTAAAAGAAGATCAGCGACATGCTCTTGATCAGATCAGTAAATCAGAAGCTGATGCTCGATACTACCGTACAGCCTCTGAAAAACTGCGGGATGATGCCGGTGTCAAAGAGACCAATTTAACCAAAAAAAATCATGACCTGCAATCTGAAATAGCGAGACATGAAGTGCGTATTGACACCCAACACACTTTAATTCGCTCTCAAGAAGAAGAACTAAAAGAGTTAAAGCAGCTATCAATGGCGCAGTCTAGAGATAAGGTGAGTAGTTCATCGTCACTGTTAGCTGAAACAAATAAGGCGAAACGCCTTGAGCAAAAGCGTAAAGAGCTAGATGCTGAGATTAAGAGACTCAATCAAAAGAGTTTAAATTCAGCCACTGAGTGGGGCCGTCGTGAAAACTTATTGAGAAATGAGTTTCGTTCTATTCAAGAAGAACTGCAACGTGCGCAGTTGAAGGTAGCGAACCTAGAGAAACGTTGTATTTCGCAAGATGAAGAAATGCGTCGAATAAAGTCTAAATTGTAAATAAACGAGACCTCTGCATAACGTAGCGAATGCAGATAAGACAAGGCAAAAACAACCGAAATAGCGCAGTTTACTGGTGTAAATGCGCATGTTTGGCTTGTTTTTAACGCTGTATTATCAAATGCAGTCGTTATGCTGAGGTCTCAAACAGCCCTTTTCCCTATTGAGGATTGACTGGCATGAAGCTTCAGCAGTTAAAGTATATCTTGGAAGTTGCTAAACATGATTTAAATGTATCGGCAACAGCACTGAGCCTATATACCTCTCAGCCAGGTATTAGCAAGCAAATCCGTTTGCTTGAAGATGAACTTGGGGTAGAAGTTTTTGCCAGAAGTGGTAAACACTTAACCAGGGTGACACCCGCTGGTGAGGCTATTCTTGAAATAGCAGATGAAATTTTGCAGCGGGTAGAAAGCATAAAAAAAGTCTCGCAAGAATTTTGTGATGAGCGTATTGGAAGTTTGTCGATAGCGACTACTCATACTCAAGCACTGTATGCGCTACCACCTGCTATTACCCAATTCATAAAAAGCTACCCAGATGTCTCGTTGCATATGCAGCAAGGCACGCCGATGCAGATTTCAGAAATGGCCGCCAGCGGTCAAGTCGATTTTGCAATAGCAACGGAGGCGCTCAGTCATTTCAGTGATTTAATTATGATGCCTTGTTATCGCTGGAACCGCTCAGTGGTGGTTCCTAAAGATCATCCACTGGCACAAGTATCGAAACTAACGTTGCAAGATATTGCGGCGCACCCCATTGTGACTTATGTGTTCGGTTTTACCGGGCGCTCCAAACTGGATGATGCGTTTAAGGCCCAAGGTTTAGATCCTAAAGTTGTTTTTACCGCGGTAGACTCTGATGTTATCAAGGCTTATGTAAGGTTGAATTTAGGGGTGGGTATCATTGCGAGTATGGCTTATGATCAGCAGGTAGATACCGATCTGGTTGCATTAGATGCCAGTCATTTATTTGAACCCAGCACTACCCAGCTCGGGTTTAGAAAAGGGACATTCCTGCGCGGTTATATGTACAAATTCATCAATTTGTTTGCACCGCATTTAACCCCTGATGTTGTTAAAGCGGTAATGGAGAGTGACAACCGTGGCCAAATTGATGAGATTTTTGCAGAGCAAGAACTACCAGAGATGAATTAACCAGAAAATCTCAATAGGCTTACTATTGTGCCTGATAGTAAGCTTTTATCTTCTCTAGTGTAAAATCGACATCGTCTTTACTGATATCCAAGTGCACAACCATTCTGCTAAGCTCTCCCTGGGTAATGCAAATACCTGACTCTAATAAAAATTCGCTGATACTTACGCGGTTCATAGAGCTTAAAGCATTCTCGAATTGTACAAATAACATATTGGTCTCAATGTTATCTATATCGACGCTTACTTGATCAATAAGGTTTAACTGCTGGCCAAAGTACCATGCTAAGTCATGATCTTGTTGCAATCTATGAATGTTGTTATCTAAAGCGTAAATACCTGCTGCAGCTAATACTCCAGCTTGGCGCATGCCGCCGCCGAGCATTTTTCGCAATCGTCTCGCTTTATCAATTAAGGTTTTCGATCCGCACAGTACTGAACCTGCAGGTGCTCCCAGTCCTTTTGATAAGCACAGCGATACAGAGTCAAAGGGCTGTGCTAGCTGCGCTGCGCTGCTATTTGATTTGACGACAGCATGCATTAACCTGGCACCATCTAAATGCGTTGATAGGCCTTCCTCTTTGGCGAGCTGCGCAATGGCCTCTAGTTCCGTTTGATTCTGGACAAAGCCCGAAACGGTGTTTTCGACACAAATCAATTTACTTTGAGCAAAATGGCTATTGTAAGGCCTGATGGCATGCCTAACTTGCTCTACACTGATATAACCTTTAGCAGTCGTGCTGATACTTTGCATGACTACGCTACCTAAAACAGAGGCGCCACCGGCTTCATGGCTAAAGATATGATACGCATCACCTACGATGGCTTCATCTGCGCGTTCACAGTGCGACATCATGGCTAATAAGTTGCTCATGGTACCTGAGGGGACAAAAAGTCCTGCTTCTTTGTTGAGTAGTTTGGCGACTTTTTGCTGGAGTTTGTTGACACTAGGGTCTTCTGAATAAACATCATCGCCGACCAGTGCTTCGCTCATCACTGCGCGCATTTGTGAACAAGGTTGAGTGACTGTATCACTTCTAAAGTCAATGTCCGGTGCTTTTTTATTAATATTCGAACTATTTGGATAGCTGGATTTCATTTTGATGACTCAGTGAGTAAGTGGTGTCATCTTTTACCATATAAAAGCGTGAAAACGAAACACAGATAATGAAAGACAAGGCTATTAGTCCTATATTTGAGAGGATTAGTTGGCTGATCTAATCGTTATTCGCTATCTTTAACTTAAATTGCGCGATTGAACGCGAAAAAGCAGTGCTAGTATTTGTGTGCGTAGAAAATCAGAAAAATTAGTGCTCAGCAGGGGTGAAAACTTGTTCCACCTTATTGGTTTTATGCTTGGATGCATAATCGCTTGATGAGAATCTTTTCTGGTTTGCTAGGCGTATCAAGAACGTGTGCTTACTTTTGTGATTTAACGGCTGAATTTAGGTTTAACAAACATTAAAAAATTAAGGATTAGCATGCAAGATCTACTGCCTGAAATATGTGATATCTATCCACAAAGCGTGAGAATTTTAGAGCCTGCTTTAATTAACTTTGGTGGACGTGAAACCTTTTATGGTGAAATAGTCACGATTAAAACGTTCGAAGATAATTCAAAAGTACGCGAGCAAGTTTTTCAAGATGGAACTGGCAAAGTCCTCGTTGTTGATGGGGGTGGTTCAATCCGCCATGCATTGCTCGGTGATATGTTAGCCCAAGCGGCGTCTGATAATAATTGGAGCGGAATCATTATTAACGGCTGCATACGCGATGTAAATGCGATGGCAGTTATTGATGTTGGGGTGCAGGCACTGGGCGCTCACCCACTTAAAACAGAGAAAAGAGGTATTGGGGATGTAGATGTTGCCATCTGTTTTGGAGGTGTTTCTTTCCATCCAGGCGAGTATGTTTACGCTGATAATAACGGCGTGCTAGTCAGTGAAAAGCCACTAGACTTAGTGGCTTTGGGTTGGGAAAACTAAATAGCAGATTAAATTTGCCGGATCATTCCCACAGCTTACTCGCTTTTTATTTAAAGTCTTTTGAGCTGTGGCGCTCACGCATTTGTAGCGCTTCATCGCCCCATACTTTATTAACACGCGAGCCGCGTTGCACTGCAGGGCGCTCCTTAATGATGTTAGCCCAGCGAGTGATATTTTTGTAACTGGTCACATCTAAGAACTCTTGCGCATTGTATTGCTCGCCTATCACTAAGCTGCCATACCAAGGGTAAATGGCAATATCAGCGATGCTGTAGCTATCACCACAAATATACTGATTATTAGCGAGTTGTTGATCTAAAACATCGAGTTGTCTTTTTACTTCCATCGCGAAGCGATCGATGCAGTATTCTATTTTTTCTGGCGCGTAATGGTAAAAGTGCCCAAAACCGCCTCCTAAATAGGGGGCGCTTCCCATCTGCCAGAATAGCCACGACATACACTCAGTGCGTGCTGCAGATTCTGTCGGTAGAAACTGCTCAAATTTTTCTGCTAAATAAAAGAGAATTGAGCCAGATTCAAAGACACGTGTTGGCGGTTGTGTGCTGGTATCTAGTAGTGCTGGGATTTTTGAATTAGGGTTAAGCTCAACAAAGCCACTGCCAAATTGGTCCCCTTCACCGATGTTAATAAGATAAGCATCGTATTGTGCGTTATTCAAACCCAGCTCAACGAGCTCTTCGAGCATAATAGTCACTTTCACGCCATTGGGGGTAGCTAATGAATGTAATTGTAGGGGGTTGTCGCCAGCAGGTAGCGCTTGTTCATGTGTGGAGCCTGCAGTCGGTTTGTTTATATTGGCAAATTCACCGCCATTTTTTGATTTCCAAGTCCACACTTTATCGGGAGTATATTGGGTGTTATCGCTCATGGTTTGATCCGTCATTAATGGAATTTAGGGTATAACTTACCCTTTATTAATGTGATGTAAAAGAGCTCAGCTGATAAAACAGTGCATTTTCAAAGAGAAGCGTAGCTTGGGGTTGGATATAAAGCTATTTTGATTGCGTTCAACGAGGTCTTTGAATATTTAATGTACTCAATAATATGGCGTATGTACGACTCTCTCAATATAATATAATGGCAGAATATGTATCAAACTATAAAGCTAATCTGCAGTTAAGCAGTGGCTTGTATTACGCTTAATGGACCGAAAAAACTTAACAGTTTTAATGAGTTGCTTCATAAACAACTGCAGCTGCTATAGCAGTATAAAGGTGTAAGGGCATTAATTATTACAGGGGCTGTTCGTGGTTTTTGCGCAATGAATGGTGTTGCTGCAGTTGCTGGCACTTTATTGGTAATGGTCTGCGATGTTGTAATAGCCGTCGAGAATGCTTCCTGTAGGTTGGCATATGATATAGACATATAGACATTGCGCGCACCAAAGTATCAGCCATGTTGGGCTCAAAACTGACTGCGCAAAAAAGCATCGGATTGGGGGGGATTTGGCAAGTAGCAACCCTAAAAATTAATCGTTGATGCAAATGCCTTGGCCAAAGAGTTAGCGAGTAAATCGCCATTAGCCATAGCAGCCCCTAAAGCGTTGATCAATACCAGCTTTGATAAGTCCTTTATTAAGTGGGAATTAAGCGTCAAAAGCGCTGAGAGAATCGCTCACCCAATGCAGACTTTCGCGATAAGCTATCCCGTATATTCTATCATCAGCATCTTCGGATATTTTCTCCCAATCGCCGCGACTAAAGCTGATAGTATTGTGCAGTATAGCGCCCATTTGACCACGGCCATCAGTAATTGCTGCTTTAATTTCTTGACTCACTGGGATTTGAGAAAGTAGTTCGTTCATTTTTACATCCAGCAAAGCGTTGGCACCAGAAATCATACCCGCAATCATATAACCACTGGAATCATTAACGCCAGTGGCTATGGCGACCTTCTCGCACATACGGCCTCTAATGAGTAACTGACGAGAGAGCTCTTCAGGTTTGTCGTCATTAGAAATCATGGAGATAATCATTGCCCATTTTTTGACTTCTGGAATGCCTAATATATTAATGGCTTCAACAATAGAACTAATATCTCTCACTAGGTTATTTGCGCTAGAGTTTACGATTCTAAGCAGTTTAAAAGTGAAGGCAGGGTCTTGGATAATGAGTTTTTCTAGTGCAGTTGCACTGATATCTGGATCTTGCAATGCTTGGATAATAGTCAGTATTTTAGCTTGGGAAGAATCTGCTTTATGCCCTTCTATGATGACCGGTTTTGCGAGGAAGTATCCTTGAAATAATTTAAATCCTAAACTTTTGCAGTGCTCAAGCATTTCATAGGTTTCGATTTTCTCTGCCAGTAACGAAACATTGTACCCTTTTAGCGCTTCTACTTGTTCGTTTACTTGCTCAAGGCTCATCTCTAGTACGTCTACTTTAATGATGTGAGCAAGTTCCAGCAAAGGGATAAATTTATCGTCATACAAGAAATCATCAAGGGCAATGGTATAGCCTTTTTCCCTTAAAGATTTAACACAGTGTATTAGCTTATCTGATACTGCCACGTCTTCGAGTATTTCGATAACCACTTGCTTGCTGTTTAGCGTCGGCAAAGTGTTTTCAAGAATAAGTTCTTCAGTGAGGTTGATGAAAGCAGGTAAGCGCCTTAATTTTTTATTTTGATAAATAGAGGTAAAAGAATTTAACAATACATTGATGGTCGCTAGTGAGCCTGAAAAATCAAATACAGCTGCGTTGGCGTTACTATCCGCACGGTAGAGTAACTCATAGGCAACAGTTTCAAGGTTTGCATTGAATATTGGTTGCCTTGCCATCAAAGTTTGTTTTTTAAAACACTGTTCTGGATGCATATGGCTCACTCTTAAATGGTGCATGGTTGTGCGGCGAATTTCTTTATATTTCCTCTTAGCTTTTTAAGGATAGCTGAATATATAAATGAATCAAAATATAAATAAATGTTATATTTATATTGTCATATTAAGACAATTAACTTATGAATCTTCTGGGTACTCCACACGTGTATAAATTAGTTATTTTTGATTGGGATGGGACCTTAATGGACTCGGCTTCTAAAATCGTATCTTGCATGCAATTAGCTGCTAGCTCACTCGCATTACCAGTGCCTAGTGAGGCACAAATACGCAATATAATTGGTCTATCATTAGAGAAAGCTAATCAGATGCTCATTCCGGGTATTAGTGATGAAGATAATGTACGGTTGAGAAACGCTTATTCGCAATATTTTTCCGAGATAGATAAGACGCCAACACCGCTTTACGATGGGGTATACGAGTCACTACTGCGGATGAGAAATAAAGGGTTCCGATTAGCAGTGGCCACAGGAAAAAGTAGAAGAGGGCTAGATAGGGTACTGAGTGAGACATCTCTCGCAAAAGTGTTTGAAATATCTAGGGGTGCTGATGAAACTAAATCCAAACCAGATCCTCTTATGCTTGAACAAATTTTGCAAGTAACAGGCGTTAGTGCTCAAGAGTCTATTATGGTTGGAGATACTAGCTATGATTTAGAAATGGCGCAAAAAATTGCAATGCCAAGTGTCGCAGTGAGCTATGGAATGCACAGTGTAGAGAGTTTGCAAACTTACAATCCAGTACTAGTGGTTGATAAATTAGCAGAAATTGAAGTTTGGTTAAATAAAGTGAATGGAGAATGTAAGTGAGTAATGATCCCTGGGGTAGTGAGAATAAAACCCAAGCCAGCGCTGCTGTAGATGCAGTGAAACACTCGTCTAATAGTAATGGGCGTGAGTGGCGATTGATAGAAAATTTAGTGAATGGGCTGTTTAGCGAGCAAAAGAAAGCGAGACGTTGGGGGATTTTCTTTAAATCTCTTACTTTTTTATACTTGTTCGGTTTGCTTGGTTTCTATTTGTTTACCCAGCAAAGCGGAGGGCTGTCAGCAGAATCTGAGCCACATACCGCCATTGTTGAATTACAAGGGCCTATTGCCGCTGATTCTGAAGCGAGCGCGGATGTCTTAGTCGGTTCTTTAAGGCGTGCTTTTGAAGCCGAGCAATCGCAGGCGATTATTATTAGAATAAATAGCCCGGGTGGCTCACCTGTGCAGTCTGGTTATGTCTATGATGAAATAAAACGCTTAAGAGTGTTGTACCCCGATAAAAAAGTGTACGCGGTTATAACAGACATAGGCGCAAGCGGTGCTTATTATATCGCATCGGCAGCGGATTTTATTTACGCTGACAAAGCCAGTTTGGTCGGTTCGATCGGAGTTATTTCATCAGGTTTCGGTTTTGTCGGTTTAATGGAAAAGTTGGGTGTCGAGCGCAGAGCCCTATCAGCAGGAGAAAATAAGAGCTTTTTGGATCCTTTTAGTCCGCTAAAAGAGACGGACCGAAAATTTTGGCAATCAGTCTTAGCAACCACTCATAAGCAATTCATAGAGCAGGTTAAAAAGGGCCGTGGAGATAGACTTAAAGACTCGCAAGAGTTGTTTTCTGGTCTGATATGGACAGGAGAGCAAGCTTTAGAGAAAGGTCTGATAGATGGCTTGGGAAGTTCAAGCTATGTGGCTAGGGATGTAGTAGGTGTTGAAGAGATGCTTGATTATTCGCCGAGATTGTCACCGCTTGAAGAGGTAGTGGATAGATTAGGAGTGTCTTTCGCTGGTGAATTAGCGACGCAGATAGGTTTAGGTAAAGGGATCAGTTTGCAATAAAAAACGACTTTTGTAGCACCCATCACTGTAAATTTTAAGTGATGGGTGCTTTTTAATATATGTACACTCTATTGGATGATTCTCACTGCCAATAAATTACTCAATATCATCACTATTTGATTAACCGCTGTGTTATTTCTTGCTTATAGCAGACAGAATGTCTTCTTACTTTATTTTTTATTCAGCTGTCAGTGTTGATGAAAAAATTTTCATTTGATACTCTTTTCTCATAAAAATTATAGGTTTAGTGACTGAGAATTATTTGTAATATTAATTCCATATTCTATTAATATTAGAAATAAGGTTTATTAATTATATGTTTATAGTCAATTTTCCTAATTTTTAATTAAATTATTGATTGCTTAAAAAGGTGTGCTATACCGGTAGTATTGAAAAATTAGTGAGTGGATGACTACTTGGTTATGTTAGATCAAATGTATAAAAATGTATTGGATTCTTTAGTCAGCTATATCGTATTAGTTGATCGTGACGGTAATATTGTTTTTACGAATTCTTCATGGCAAGGGTTGGTCGCACAATTAGGCGCTAATACTGATATTTCTTGGTTAGACATGCGCTATTTGGATTGTAGTGATTTGCTACAGGTAGATTCATCTGCGTACAAAAGTGCTTTCAAATATGAGCTTGATTTACTGTTACAAGATAAGCAGCGTAAGTTCGTTCTTGAATGTCCCTACAGCACCATTGAATCAGAAATTTGGTTAGAGGTGACAGCGACTTGCATTATTGATGATGAAAAACGTTATGTATTGTTAGACCATACAAACATTATTAAACGCAAGAAAGATCAAGCCGAAATACAGCGCTTAACAGTAAGGGATGAAACGACAGGTCTGGCTAACAAAGCAGGGTTTAACACTTTTTTTGAAAATGAGTGGCAGCGTTCTATGCGCAGCCGTTCTGAAGTGTCGTTATTAGTGGCTGAATTAGATACTTTGGATTTGGTTAAGGAGCAGAAACTGTTGGTCGCTGATGTGTTTTCAAAACATGCTCGTCGCGCTTGTGATTTAGCATGCTCATTAAAATCTAATCAATTTTCCCTGATATTGGGGCAGGTTACCTTCCTCTCTAGTGACATGATTGCACGTGACATTCATAATGAAATAGCCGCATTGAATTTGATCAGTGTTGATGGTGGAGCGATCAACGTACACATTGCCTTTTCTTCAACGACACCTACTTTGATCGATGCGCCAGCCATGCTGTTAGATTCAGTCGCTTTAGCGCTTAGTAAAGCAAAAATGGTGTCGACTTCTACCATTGAAAGTCATTGCCCTACTATTGTATTTAAGCAGCCTAATGTGACAAAAAACTAAGCGGTTAGCCTAGTTTTTCGAATGACCTTTTCTTACTTAAACCTGAATCCTTGACTTCAAAGTGAGAACAGAGTGTAAGATATTGGTTTTACAGTGGAATAGAAATGTCTTATGCACCCTTAGGTTCCATGGGTATTTTTCTAACCGCTGTGGAATCAAGAGCTTGCGCTATGTGATGCTGTGAAGTCACTGATTCAGGTTAAAACTTTACTGATGATCTCTGCTTTTTAGCAGTGCTTTAAATGCGTGCGCACTTCTTTTTAAGGTGCGTACTTGTGTATCATAATCGACATGCACGAGTCCAA
>Ga0209291_1002429_pt1 | contig 15070 bp, 7 predicted proteins | sample GOMGulsemesocosm_FD_184633 | JGI IMG/M metagenome (GOLD analysis project Ga0209291, IMG submission 184633) | Methane-oxidizing microbial communities from mesocosms in the Gulf of Mexico - GOM9B Gulf of Mexico (SPAdes) (version 2) | ecosystem: Environmental > Aquatic > Marine > Cold seeps | place...
TATACGTGCTTTTAACCCCAAATACATTCCTTTATAAATTCTCCAGTATTGTACTTTTTTCTCTGGAGTATTTAAATCACTTAAAATAGGATTACACCCCGAAGTAATACCGTTGCACAATACTGCTCGCAAACATACCTGCTGAAGGTTAGCAGTAATACCTCCATAGTAGGTGCTATATCCATCGTAATCGAAATTTAAAGCATAGTTCATTATATTTCTATGAACCTCTACTAAATCTTGAGGAAATAACGGTAAGTCATTTTGAAAATATGGATCAGAATCTATTAAATTTATATCACAATTAAGATCCATTAAATCGTTGTCAACTAATAAAGTTAATAAATCATCAGCATCAAGATCCTGATCTGTATCTACATTTTCATCGGTATCCAATGTAAACAAATAATCGTCATAGGCTTTACTACTTACATTCTGAATTAAATTAACAGTTCCTGTTAATCCGCATAGGCTTTGCTCATATTCATAATAGGCATACTCAGGATGGTATGCTATTAATGATTTTGCCCAAGAGGCTTCCCAATACCCATTCATGAAGTCGGAAACATTTGCTAAATCCTGCGGTACAACCCATGAGTAGTTTCCTCCAGTTGCATTTGTTGCCGTATTAATAGTTGCTCCTTGTATAGTATTTGGTGTTGTACTACCATCAGCATTTATAACCACTTGTATTTGTGATGCGATCCCAACTGAATTTTCATAAGGGGTTACTGGGGTTCTCCAGTTACCTCCTGAAGGTAATACATTGGATTCATTAAATATACTTAAAGGGTCTGTAACAGGACCTAGAGAACCCGAAATGTTAGTATTACCATATTGCCCATTTGGGCTTACATCCGACAATAATGCAGTATTACTTATTTCGCAATTTGTAAACACTTCAACAAACGTGGTATCACCACATGGCCGGTCTCCTTCTCTCGGAGGGAGTGCTACACATGCGGCATTCAAACCATTCCATTCTTCAAAATATTTCATTACATAAAGTAACATTTCATTTTCATCTATAGCTTGTTGTCCATTATTATCCCAATACACATTTACCCCTTCATAAAGCAAGCTATTATCCCCTGATGTATTATTAATCGTATCATTTCCATATTGTAATTTTAAACGATCAAAAAGATAAGTGTTTTGATCTCCTAATTCATCTAAACACTCATGACAAGTAATATCACATATCGTTAATACTCCTGTTGGGGCAAAATCATCAGGATTTATATAACACGTATTATTTTCGTCTAATAAACTCTGTCGGTATTGATTTGCATACGTATTTAATGTATCCTGATTAATTTGTAAATTTTTATATAGGGTATGGCTCCCTAAATTAGGGTTTGCAGATAATGGGTTTGGCGGTGTAATATCATCTGCTTCTCCAGTTTTGGCATATATTCCTTGTCCACCATCAATCCCTATTTGCGCTATACCACATTCATTACGCATACTTATGATTAAATCATAAATAAACGGATATTCTGTCGCACATACTACTGGGAATGAAGGAGAAAAAGCACTAGGTTGTTCCACAGTGTATGTTAAAGTATGTAACAACCCATCTGAAGGTACCGGAAGTTGTTTTGATACCCTTTTTGCATCCAGAAGTGTTTGAAAGTTTCCTGTACTGTATAGGGCATTATTTGTTATTAAATTTGTAATTGTATTAGTGTGTAGCGCTTCGTTTTCTTCATCTGGAAGCCCTAATAACTGATCAACATCTGGTTGGTTTGCAACCTTAGTGTTGTCACTCACCAATGATGTTGCTATAGTTCTTCCTTGAGGATCCAAATAGCTGTAGGAAACTTGTCCGTTAGGATCCACCACCATATTTTTTTTGTAATGATTTACATTTCCAACACGATACCCAAACAATCGATTCAATTCCTTTTGATCAGCAGGTGTTGTATAAAAATATTTCATTTCATGTGTTAATCCTAATTGATGTGTTTCACCTACTCCGCTCTTCCTGGCTATACGCCCAGTATTATCTGGTTTGTATTCAATTTGACTAAATGGATAACCTTGTGCATCAGGCACAAAATCCTGATACGTATTGGTTTGCTCACTGACCCCATAATACCTACTTGCTCCATCTTTTATTTTTACCAAACTGATTTCGCATTGATCAGTACCAGGAATATCCCAATCAAAATCATTATGTGTAAATGAATTATCTGGACTTCCTAGGCTTTTGTTAAATTTATTATAGTATTTAATTCCAACACCATCAGTAGTTGCATTTGTTGGTACAGGTAATATTTCAATAGCAGGTCTACCTTGGTTGTCATAAATAACTTCTCCTACAATAGTAGTATCATCACTATTTATACGTGTAACTGTTTGCCTATTACGTAAGGTTCCATCAAAATAACTAACTACTTCTTTCTTTTTACCTTCCTCAGCATAAGAGGCTTGAAATTGCCAATTTTTTTTAAGCTCATGCTTTATCCCTATTGGTATTTTATGAGCCCAATTTGATACATTTTGTTCCTCATTTATCCCAGAACTCCAAGGCCCATATTTATGTTTCGTAGTATCTGCCATAAACCTACCTATGGCTCTAACACGATAAATGACATATCCTTTATCATACACTAATGGTATTGTATAGGTTAATTTGGAAGTTTGGATTCGTGTATTATTATGCTCAAAATCTTTTACTGTTAAAGGAATACTTTCAGCAGAAGTATCATAATCGTCTACCCAAGTCCATTCCAGTTCATATGCTTCAGCACCATGAACAGCATCCCAAGTTGGGGAAAAAAACCCATTAGCTGTTGCTCCACTTACAGATCCTGGCGCTATTTCAGTTAGTTTATAAAACCGATCTGCCTTAAAACCATAGGTTAGTGTAATACTATCCGTAACAGCAGTATTTGAAATAGCAGTTCCACTATCTAAATCAGTCAGTATACTTGATATTACACTTATATGCACTCCATAACTATTTGCTAGTTTATAACGTGCTAAATCAACATATTGTCTATTCGCATACGGACTGTACTCAACAGTTAATGTTTCCGTAGTAATGGCATTATCATCAGTATCGCCATTTGCAAGGATAGGCGTTATTTTCAATTCTAAGGCATAAGAAAACCATATGTTTACATCCCCTGTAACCGCCAGTTCCAAATAACTTTGCGCATTTAACGAAACCATGTCAGGCAAATTTATTTCAGGATCACTGATTTGAATAATTTGGTTTTCAGGTAATGCAGCTAACTCTGTTGCAGTTTTACTATCCTCTTGAATAATTTGATTTCCATAGGACGAAAAAACAGTTCCTAACAGAAAACAAAGCAATAACAATGTTTTGAGAAAAAATGAATGCATGCTTATATTTTTATTTATTTTACTAGTCATAATTATGATGTATCGTATATGCTTTAAACGCCTTGGCTACTTGTATTTTATTGTTTACTATAGAAACATATTTTTTCTGACTCAAAACTGAAGCATCAGAAATTTTACCTTTTTTTATAAAAACGATTTCCATTTTTGGCGTACTCGTTTTTTCAGTATCATTTGTGGTATAGTTTACTTTTTGAAAAAAATAAAGTACTTGTTTGTTTATAGTATAGTCTTTTTTATTAAAAAAAAGTTCGATTCGCTGGTATGGTAATTGTGTTATTTTCGGAGCAATCAATTCACATTTAATACTGCTATTTATTTCCGTAACACGTACTTTATCAAAAACATCAATAAATTTTTCAAAATTAAGAATGTCAATATTTTCTTGAATGCTCACTTTTGAAATTAACATTGCTTTTTCATCATGGTTAATTTTAACCTGAATATCCTTAAACTGAATCGTTTCCGTTTGATGTAATTTATTATATAAATCACCTTTATTTACAACAATTTTTCCCTTGTATTGCTCCTCAGGTTTTGTATCGGTATGTTCCTGATAAATATTATATTGTAAATCAATTTCAAAAGAATCCGTAGGTAAATAATGATTTTTTGCAGCGTTGATATACTTTAAAAACAATTGCTTATCATTTTTCTGTGCTACAGCAGTACTTATGAATAACTGAAGCACCATAATAATTGACAGCTTAAAAAAACGTTTTTTACTTTGCATTTCCTGATCTTGTTTCTTGAATAGTATATACTCCTTTTTCAGTTTCCTTTTTCACACGCACCAAACCACCTTCTAGATCATACTCATAAAAAGTAGCATAATTATTTTCATCCAGTTCAGCGAGTAGTTGTTGTGAATTTTTATCATATACAAAGCTTTTTAAATTACCATTGTATGGAAAAAAACGAACATCATCAAAATAGACCATCTTCTGGCCATTGTTGTTGTTTAACCTAATATCTATATTAGGACTTGTTGTTGGTATGGTTAATATTCCTACTATACGTTGCCATCCATCAATAATGTCTCCGGAAGGCAAAAATGTATTGACAATAGGTGTTGTAGTGGAAAAATGTACTGATACACTAGAGTTTACATAACTCATTTGTTGGGTATCGTGTATTTCCTTTACCCATGCACTTACAATATACTTTTCTCCTTTTTCTGGTTTAAACGACCCGTAGGTTTGACCAGCAAATTCATTTTGAGCAACTGCAAAATTTGCACTTATTAACAATACCCAATAAATATTTTTTATAATTACTTTCATCTTTAATAAATTAATTGGATTAATTACATGCCTTACCTATATGAACACTGTTCGTTTGTCCATCATTAGAAAAAGAAACTGTAAAATTGAATGTCCCACAACTTTCAGTACTAAGACTGAAACTAAAAGAGCGTCCAGTATAATCATCTTGCCTTTCTAAAAAGAACCTTGCACTATTCGAATCTAAATAACTAGGTTGAATCCCTGAAAAGACTACTGGGGAGTTATTTGTGATAGGAGTTAGTCCGTTCCAGTTAAATACTATATCGTATCTAACCTGATTTTGATAGCCTCCTGCATTGCTCGCGAGTGTCACGCATGGTTCATTCGTATACACACAGTTTGGATATACACTATTAGGCGTAGCACATGGGCTACATTCTGGACAGTCAGAAGGTATTTGAATATTGTTCTGACCTAAATACCTGTTTAAACGAGCAAAATTACCTGCTTTAACTGCTATACTGTTTTTTCCTGTATGGGCTTCCTCTCCTGAAATATAAACCTTTGTATTATTTGGATCTAAATCTCCCAAGGAGGAATATTCATCGCCGAAAATAAAATGATTATCATTAACGACTGTTACGTCTCTATTTTCAAATCCATCAAATCCAATTTCTCTATACTCACTATTAGAGGCTACAGCAATGGGTAAGGTTTTATTGTAACTATACTGTGCAGCAGAATATCGGTTTAAAGCATCTTTGTTTTCCAATTCAGCTCCGTAGGGACTATATTGAGTTACCTCACTAGCAAAGGTCCAATTACTAGCTTGAGGATCATCCTCAATAATAGCATCTTTTTTCCAACTGTTATTTTCCAACACGTAAAATGGATTAAAATCGCTAAAAAACCCTTCATTTCTAACCGATACACCATTTGCATCATTTAAACTATTTCTGTTTGTTAAATAGGCATATGATTTTACAGCCCTCCAATTTCCTTTTACATTATTTAAATACGGATTAAAACCTAAGCCTCCATCTACCATATTTAACTCCCCCAATTCATTTTGATAATTAACAGGAAATACTGGTAATCCTATTTCTTGTTGGTATTTCCAAACATCGCTATATTCAATGGCTGAAGCATTAACAATACGCGGGTTTACTGTGGTATCATTATAGGTAAAGCTGCTCGTGCTTATAGCGTTTACAGGTGCTCCAGAATTGTTTACTAAAGGATTTTTCATTAAAGTAACCGATGCCATACTAGCGGTTTGCATATTTCGATACCCTGAACGTACTATTTTAAAATCAATAGCATCAGCATACAATTGAGGGCAATTATTATACACGCTACCCTCCTTATTCATCAGTTGTATCCCCGTGTCTTTTATATTAGTAACCCATAAGCGGAAAGTACCATCTTGACCTGGATCTTCTTCATTAGTTATGGTTGCTATTAACTCATCCCCTAAGCTAAAATAATCCTGATGTGATGTCAAATTACTAGTCTGGAGCGCGAAAAAATTATCTGAGTTATTAACTAACTTCCCTGACATATCAATATTATTACTTGCTTTATCCATTCCGCTATATGCATCATTCCAATGCGCAGGAAAAGTCATGTTGTAATAATTATCATCATACTCATTAATTGTTTTTGTTAACAATAACTGTCCTGTATGCGCATCATAAGCTAAATTTTCAGTTGATACTTTAGCGCCTAAATCAAAAGCTACTTTTTCTTTTAAAAGACCACTTCGGTGTATCACTTTTGTAGTACTAGCCGTTCGTAAAATATTTTCATGCGAAGACATTGATGGGAGTGGCAATGGAATAATTACTGGAAAAATAGCAACAAAGAAATTCGCTAAGTTTGTATTTATTCCATAGGTTGTTGATTTTGAATAATTTTCTCTAAAATCATTAACTACATCATAATTCATTCCTATTTCTGTAGTGCTTATAGTTCCATCTTTAGCTATGGTTGTTAAATTATTATCCAAATCACCTTTTTCATCTAAGGCATAGTTATAGGTTACCGATGAAATATGTGTTTCCTGATTTTCAGCGTACACTTTTTGACTTTCTGGCTTCCCATCCATATCATTTGTTTCAATAGCAAAACCTTGTGACATGGTTAAATGATTGTTTGCCTTGATATTTAACATACTTGCTATAGCGCTTAAAATTGACTTATTGGGAGTATCTACAGCCATTGAAACATCCGTAAAGTTAGATTTTGTAGGAAAATCTTGTGTAGTATAAAATTCATTTACCACTTTACCAGTTGCATGTTTTTTTACTTCTTTTATAAGCGTTCCATCATTATCAACTTCTTTTCTAGCTAAATTTTTAACTGTAACTGTACCATAAGTTACCTTAGCTCCAGGAAAAAAGGATTCTCCAAACGGAAGCTCGGTATAATTCGTATCCTGTGGCGCTACTAATTTATCTTTTTTAGAGCCTGGTTTTTTTCCATAAAAAGGTTCCACAAAAGGATTTTCTTTATTGGCATTTGGTTCAAATGTAGCTACTCCACTTGTTTTACCGTTTGTTTTTTTATAGTCATATTCTTGTCCATAAAATTGTTTGGCTGTATTATGATCAGTCATTACATCCCAATTGTCCGTAAGCTTAATTTTTGCTACACGTACTCCTCCACCTAATTTATTACGTTCAGGATTTAATAAACGGATCCATGATTTTTCAGGAATAAATTTTTGAGCACAATATTTACGTTCTAATACTCCATTAGGCCCTTGAAAAATTTCTTTAGCCCCATTAATACTCGCTACCAATTCATCCACAAAAGAAGAAAAGCTATCCACGTCTGGATAGTTGTTTCCTGTTTCACTATATACAATTCTATTTAAATGAGTCCTTCCAAAATACCAACCTGCTTTTGCTATTGGATTCACCATATGACCTCCTGAAGTTAACCCTCCTTCATTTTCCAAAAACTTAAGTGGTAATGCTACATAAGTTCCCATTTGATCTCCATCATTAATTTGTCCAAATTTCAAATCTTTTAGTTGGTCAACCTCGAAATACCCTTCTACATAATCATAAAATTCTCCTAAGTTTTTATGCATATTTAGCATAAACCTAAAAAAGATAGGTTTATCAATATGTTCCGACAGATACTTTTCTCTGAAAATATCAGCAGTCATTTCAACATCAATAGCATCATTTATTTTAACATATAAATACTTGGCATGACTTGTTCCATATAATTCAGTTGTATTTACATCAGCAACATTAATATCAACAACTTCTGAGCTACTCCAATTAGAACTGGCATCACCTGCACCTGTAACTTTAAACATTTGCATTGCTTTCCTATCTTGGACATATCCATAATCATCCGATTCAAGGTTTACTTGTAAATCCCCTCCAGACGGCAGTGCTACTGAGGTTAAATGCCAGTTTACTGCATTCCTATCTGCTGTTTGTTTATTTTGTGCTACAAACGGATATTCAGCTGTAGTAATTGGTCCTTCAACACTACATTCAAAATCAACAACATCAGTATCAGTTATATTGGCTTTGTAATTTCCCCATACATCATGTCCTTTTAAATTATAAGCTTCATTAACTACAGTATCAAAGGTTCCATTTTTATCACTATCAAACTCCCCATACTTAAAAATATATGGTGTGTATTTTCCCATTTTAGAATTCCTGTAAGTAAAATATACTTTTTTCAAAGTAAGCTTACCACCCTCATTTTCAACTGACTCCCCTTCATCATTAAGGTAGTTATCTCCTGTATTACCTATATCAATAAGCCCAGGACATAAAGTATAATCATAATCAAAATGAGCTACTTTAATAGCGGTATTTTGCTTAACATCTTGGGAAAGGTTATCAAATATTTCATCCCTTGTCATTGCTAAATATTCTGGTTTAGAATACAAGTAAATTTTATCAATTTTCGATAAACGACCTGCTCCTGCTCCTCCATTTTCACCAGCTACTCCAACACCATCTTCTCTATCACTCATATCAAAAATAGCAACATGTGTTTTTGTTTCTATTTTGTTAATGTATTTTAGTTCTTTTTCACCATATATATAATTCGCCTTTTGATCTTCAGTATTTGACCTTAGCCCTTCATTATAGGAAGCCTTATTTTCTTGAAATGGTGTACGCCATTCATATTTTTTTTCTTTTGTATAACTAAATTTCGTGTATGCCCCAAAATCATCATCAGAAACACCATTCCCGGTTCTATCCTCATAATCGGCAGATAACACTGAGGTTAACAAATAAGTATGCGCATACGCTGGAGTTGTAACACGGTTTAAAAACTGATCACTATGTGCTGAATAATTGTTTTTTATAGTTCCATCATATTGTACCAAACCAGTACTACAGTCAATTTCAATACCTTGGTCACTATTAACAGCTTTGGACACATCAAAAGTAGCTTCAACTTTATTGGTATTGTATGCTGCCTCACCAAAAACATATGTGCTTCCATCCGCTTTCAATACTTTCATCCCTACATTATGATGTTCAGGTATTATAAAAGAATCTTGTTCATCAGCTGTAGCATCATCAGTAAGACCACGTCGGTTTACAAAAGGATCATTTAATGCATCTTTATTGGTGATTTTTTGAATATTCTGATTTCGTAAATGACGTTTTTTCCTTTCTATAGTATTCGAAACATTAACTTCAACACCATTTTTTGCTTCGTAAACAGGTGCTAGCAACCTATTTTGAAAACTACCGCCAACTTTTAATTTAATTGGCTCACTTCCCAATAGTTTATTCGTGTATAGTTCTTTTTCAGGATCAACATCCAGTTCCCCTACCATTTTATAATATACTGGCTCATACTTTATATTTTTTACATCATTAGCAGATTCTTGAAAGTTTTGCAATGCATAATTACCTCTCTCCCATGCGCCAACATATCCTATAGATGGTGATGATTTAAAATCAAACCCTCCTTTTACTGCATTACCAAATTGTATTTCTCCTCCAAAACTTTTTCCATCACCAACGTCAAGCACATATTGATCCCTTACATAGCTTACTTGTGAACGGTACGGCCTAAACATTCCGGAAACCCCTTGTCCTTGAACACTATATAAATCATAGGTATAGCTTGTTACAGGAAGTGCTGTTGTGTTTTTATTAAATGTTTTATCCTTAAAACGGTTAAAATCCATAATACTTGTTTTGTCCAATATCGCTTCCGTATTATCATACCCGTAGGTAGCCACCATTTTAACCTTTTCTTCAGCTCGTATTCGTTGGTATGAACCAAAACCCGAAATTTCAATATTTCCTTCCACTCCGAATGCCTCTCCACCAACGGATGCGTTAAAAGACAAGCTTTCATTTTCTAATCCCGCCCTTTTTGTTGGGGTATAACTTTGATCATTTAAGGATAAACTTCCGCCTAGGGAACCAGATCCTAATTTCTGATCTTTTTTATAGGTTTTTTGTGTATCTATATCAGAATGCCAACTTTTTGAAACTCTAGAAGCTGAAGCCGACAATGAAAAACTCTCTAAACCTTTTCTTGAATTATAACCAATTCCCAACCCTAAGCCAAGAGACAAAGGCCTCTGACTAGTTTTACTAGTTTTACTAGAAAAATTAATATTTGGAGCTACCGTTGCCCCTTCACTGGCGGTTGAGGTAATATTCATCCCTATAGAAACATTTTCACCTAACTTAAAGCCTATCCCCATAGAAGGACTAAGACTAATTCCTTCATAATTATTATACTGTACTCCTAAACCAACAGCAGCGTTAATAAACTCAAAACCAGCTAATCCTCCAGAAAAACCAAAATTAGCACCAACGGTTTTATTGTCTTTCATGTCATTTTCATAACGTACCTCATCCCCTTTAAAATCATCTGGCAAGCCACGTACTTGTCGTGCAATTTGCCCTACATTCATGTTCCACCCTAAACCTACCCATGAGGCTTCTTGATCCATGGTAACTCCTGAATCATAGGCTAAGTTTAACGGATACCCTCCAACATCCATAATAGGGATGTTATAATTAAAATTTCCGCTTGAAAGGTTTACCATATCAGATGTTCCAATAGGGGTAAATGAGTTAAACTCTGGTTGTGTAGGCCCACTGGTTAATGCATATATGTTATTTGCACCTGTAAACTGAATCATTAGCTGGATGGCTAAATAGCTTACTACTACTTTGGTGAACTTTCCTTCTCTTATTTGTTTAAACGTCATAGTTTGTTATGTTTATACCAGTTTAACATTCTAATGCATCATTAAAATATTAAATTGGTATTATAGCTTTATTGGTGTTTCTTTAAACTTATATTTTATAATTCCGTTGCCAAACAACTCATCGTTGTAAATCAACTGTATTTCATCCTCCGGATTGATATCCCCGAAATATAATAAGGCCCTCTTAAAAGGGGCTACTTTAAAATTACGCTCAAATTGTACTCCAGCACATTGTATGGTGTCCTGCGCGCTAGTAACAATTGTAAAGTCTTTTTTTATGGTAAAAGCCATATACTTTACAGCGTCCTCATAACTTTTGTTAGTAAACTCGCTCAACAGCAAATCCTTTTCCTCATCATGATGAAATTCTATTTCCAATACGCGCTCTCGTTTGTGTGCTTCATAAATTGAGTCAACATGAGCTAAATTTTCTTCGCCTTGATCCTTTAAAATATAATAGGCTATGGGAACTTCCGTAGCGGTATAATTTATAGTATTAATGTAATGGTTAATTTTTTTTGATTTCCACCCAGTGTTTGCTAATTGGTAATATTCATCATAAACCTGTTCCGCTTCCTTAGTTTCTTTTTTACAAGAAATAAAACAACAACATAATAGTGCTAGTATGTAATACCGAAACTGCAAGTTACTCTCCTTCATATTTAGTATTTGCATAGTGTAATACTTCATCAGTTAAATCAACAGCATCATCAGCATACATTACATTACCTCCACCTTGAGTACCTAAAATTATTTTATGCTTTTGAGCCTTACCGTACTCCTTAATATATGTATTTAGCCTATCCCATATTTGTTGGGATACTACTTTAGAAAAATGTTGTTTCATTGCGCCTAGGGCTTCATCTTCCTTTTGTACTTTCTGTTGGCTTACCCTAATGTTATTTTCATCCTTTGTTTTGATGTCAATTTGAAATAATTGATACAAACTATCCACTTTCTTAGTTTGTTTGTTTATTTTTTTTGTGTGAATTGCAGACATATCTTTAGCCATATTAAAGCCATTAAACAGCTTAATATTATCGACATATACGTATTCGTTTTTTTCTGAATTGCTCGTGATGTAAAATGCTAAAAAAATTACAATTCCTAAGCTTAGTACTATATTTAGAAGAACTAGTAGGTTAAGTTTTTTATTCAAAATGATTATTTTTTAAGTAATGAGTTTTTCGTTCTTTAAAGTATTCGACAAGCTCAGCCTGACAATATGTTTAACTTAATAACTATAAAAAGTATTGGCTAAAAAAGACATAGTTTAGCCTGGCTATCCTTGTTATACAGTAAAGACAGCCAGGTATAGTATTAAGCTTATTTTTGAGTATGCTCTATTTTTTCAAGTCTGGTTTGGAGTGCTAGTAGCTTTTCCGATAAGGTTGTTAACTCTGTATTTTGTTGCTCTAGTTTTTGAATTTTTTCTTCTTGCTCCAAAGTGTACAAGGTTAACTCCTCAATTTTTTGTAATAATTTAGCATCCATTTCACCTAAAAGTATTCCGTTTTCCTCCACGTCCTTAGCAGAAGGAATGTCCTTTAAATGTCCTTTTTGAGCAATATGCTCTTCTACTTCTTGAAGTGTTGGTAAGACATAATCATTTTCGAATACAAAATCAGGCCAACCAATCATGTCTACTTTCACTTCTTGTGTATGAATATTACCGTTTACTGCTAGTTTTGCATCAGGAGTTGTTGTTCCGATACCGACGTTACCGTTACCTAAGATTCTCATCTTACTTCTTTCTGAAGTATTTGCCACCTCATCTACAGTAACCGCTTGATCAGTTCCGAAAAAATCGATAACACCCCGCTGGCTAAACTTCATTCCTGAATACCCTTTATAGCCATGAGTAGTACCTACTCTTGCTATTCTATTGTCTGAAGCATCATTATATCTTGAATAAATATTATATCCCAATGCCAAACCACCATCTGATCGCGTAGATCCGATACCTGAATACCCTTTTCCTCCTCCAAGGAAAACCATACCTGCAGTACTTGAACCTACTTGTAAGTTCCCCTCTGGACTTGTAGTACCGATTCCTACTTTACCTGCAAAGTAATTTTTTGCCTTAGATGTTCCTGCATATAAATCGTATCTATTAGTAACAGTGGTTTTGTCGTAATTATTTGTGCTTATTTTTACTCCATAAGCATTCGTTATGGTTGTACCGACCTCGTTATCTAACACTTCTGCATTTACTCCTATTGCATTAATAATTTTTGCCCCAGATACTCCTTTATGAATCCCAGCTCTAGCCCATACACCATAATTACTCTTTAATGTTCCTGCAAAATTTGTATCACCAGAATAAGCACTAGCGTCTACACCTATTTTATAACCATTATCTGTGATCCCTGCTGGGATTGTATAATTAATTAAACCTGCATAAATTGACTTATCATAACTAGTCACATTACTGGTTGTAATAGTCCTCCTACTACTAATAAGTCCATTTTTACTAATTACTCCATCTCCAGTACTTTCATTAATATATAACTTTGAACTTGGATTTGTAGTGCCTATTCCGACGTTACCGTTACTCTGAATTCTCATTCTCTCTGTATTACCAGTTGCAAAAGCTAAATTACCACCTATCGTTCCAGTAGCTTGCATAGTTACTGTAGCGTTTTCAGTTACTGCCGGCCAAACTCCTGTTAATTTTTTATTAACTAAAAAATTAACTTTCTGAGTCCCGTCGTTTATAGTTAATTTTGAACTTGGATTTGTGGTGCCAATTCCGACGTTACCATTTGATAACAAAGTCATTAGATGACCAGTACCTTTATTAAAAAAATAGATATTCCCAATAGTTTGTTCTACACTCCCTATATAAAGATGATTAGAGCTATTCAAGCCAAAAGCTCTAGTAAATCCTGATTGTCCAGCAGGCTGAATACGGATATAGTTAATTCCGTTAGTTAAATCTACATTTTGTGCATTTAGTGCTACACACGTACCAAACACAGCCACAAGGATTAATAGTAGTTTTTTCATTTTTTATTGTAAGTTAAATTCAAAGAAAGGGTTTTAAAAACATCAAATTTATCACTATTTCACAGATAAATCCCTCACTATAATTGGGTATTTTTATATCACTATATTTAGTGATAACTAAACACTAACAGTCAACCATTTAGTCTTTTGTACATTTATTTTTTTACCTGCTTCTATCACATTGGTCTTCGACAAGCTCAGCCTGACAACTAAATATTAATAATGGTTTTAGCATAATATAAAAATATAACATTGAGCCTGTTGAAGTACAAAATAATACTCTCGAGCGCTTTTGTAAAGCGTTTGTATTGTTAATTCACATTTTTACATCTAATAACCCGCATTTCCAACAAGCGGAACGAACTGATGAATTCCTTTAAAAACAATAAGAATGTTATAAATAAATACTAAAAACAAAAGGCACGATTTGCAAAATCGCGCCAGTTTAACTTCGACAAGCTCAGCCTGACAACTAAACATTAATAATGGTTTTAGCGTAATATAAAAAATCACATTGAGCCTGTTGAAATGCAAAATAATACTCAATGCTTTGTTGGGATTCGACAAGCTCAGCCTGACAACTAAATATTAATAATGGTTTTAGTGTAATATAAAAATATAACATTGAGCCTATTGAAATACAAATGATATTCAATGCTTTATTGGTCTTCGACAAGCTCAGCATGACAATAAAATATTTATAATGGTTTTAGCGTAATATAAAAACATCACATTGAGCATGTTGAAACACAAATGGCACTCAATGCTTTGTTGGGCTTCGACAAGCTCAGCCTGACAATAAAATATTTATAATGGTTTTGGCATAATATAAATAGGCTGAGTTATCATTCAACGGGGAAATGTCACATTGAGCCTGTCGAAATGCAAATGATATTCAATACTTTGTTGGTCTTCGACAAGCTCAGAATGACAATAAAACATTAATGATGGTTTTAGTGTAATATAAAAATATCACATTGAGCCTGTTGAAATACAAATGATACTTCAATGCTTTGTTGGGCTTCGACAAGCTCAGCCTGACAACTAAATATTAATAATGGTTTTAGTGTAATATAAAAATGTCACATTGAGCCTGTCGAAATGCAAATCATTCTCAATGCTTTGTTGGGCTCCGACAAGCTAAGCCTAACAATAAAATATTTATAATGGTTTTAGCGTAATATAAAAATATAACATTGAGCCTGTTGAAATGCAAATGATATTCAATACTTTGTTG
>Ga0209291_1002430_pt1 | contig 15068 bp, 8 predicted proteins | sample GOMGulsemesocosm_FD_184633 | JGI IMG/M metagenome (GOLD analysis project Ga0209291, IMG submission 184633) | Methane-oxidizing microbial communities from mesocosms in the Gulf of Mexico - GOM9B Gulf of Mexico (SPAdes) (version 2) | ecosystem: Environmental > Aquatic > Marine > Cold seeps | place...
CTTTCTTTGTTAAACCATAGGCTTTAAGGCGACTAGATGCGGCAATATAATCTGTTTGCGCGGTGAGCAAACGGCTTTCACTAACCGTTCCCTTGCCGAGTTTTTTTGCCCGTTGCCATTCATTGTAAGCCACACGATAAGTCGCTTGAGCCTGTGCCACCGACTCACTAAATAAGGTGACTAATGGTTGCCCTGCATGAATATGTTGCCCGAGCATCACATGTCGTTTAAGTACAACCGATTCAGTTCTCGCTGATAATAGGTAGCTGGTATAGCCGTTTGCTTGTATTTCAGCGGGTGCATAGACATAACGTTGGTAAACTTTAGGCGTCAATGTTTCAACTGTAATGTTTGCTAAGGCCATTTGTGCAGCGGTAAAACTAATCCCTTCCTCATGGTCTTGTTCATTTTCGAGCGCTTTATTTTGGCTCGGCGTGATAGTTTTTTTCTTCTCATCATGGTCGTGACCTTCACCTGCAACAAGCTGCAAAGGACTAACAAGTAATGGCAAACACAGTAATACAATTTTAAATGGGGTTTTCATTGAATATTCTCCTAATTTTTAAAAAGAACAACCAAAATTAAGACGAAATAATTAATGTCTATAACTGATAACAGTTCCAATTACATAGATCAGACTCGTAAATTTGATTATTCGCATATATTTTAAAAATTAAGCGATTGGAGGACGGTGCTCTGGAGAAATACTGGTTGAGTCTGCTGAAAAATTACTAACAAGCAGCTTTTCTGTATAAAACGCCAGTGAAGATTCACTTTCGGTTGATAAAACGGCAACGCTGCTGGGTGCGTGGCAATGGCAACAATGATGGCAGTCAGTAGGAGCGCTATCATCTAGCGACACAGTCACTTCTTGATGATTGGTATGTTCAATATTACTGTTGTGGCTGCGACTAGATTGATGAGGAGCGTGAGCATCATACACAGCCGCAATGGTTTGACTAGCAAACAACATAACGAACATGAATAAGAAGCAACGCATTGTCAAAATAATGAACTCAATAATTAATATGCGAGCATTAAAGCACATAATTAAAAAAGGGAACAGTAAAAACTGTTCCCTTGACTTAACTTTACTTAGAGAGAGTTGTCATAACATCAATAAGTTAGTGATGTTATAACATAAAGTAAGTCTAAATTTACGGTGTTGCCGTTAGTCTAAGCGTCATGTTAGAAGAAGTTGAATATCCGTAAAGATCCAGATACCAAACACCTGCTGCTGGCGCATCAAATGTACAAACTTCATTGTTTGTTGCGCCATTTGAACGACAACCATAACTAACTTTTGTAGACTGTTTACCATTAGTAACATAAAGGTCTGTATCGCCTGTTCCACCTTCAATAGTTACACGTAAACTAGCGTATCCAGCTGGTAACACTTGCGTATATCGTGTCCATTGTCCTTTAGACACTGAAATATTACTCGCAGAACCAGAGATAGGCTCAAGTGTTGGCGTTGTCACTGCATCATCGTAGTTGCCTGTTAACGACAAGTTGTTAAAGGCCGAATATGCACTTACTAATACATAGTATGTACCTGGGCCACCTGTCATTGCACAAGACTCATTACTGCTTGATGATTCTGATTTACAATCATAAGTCGTTGTTGTTGGCGTGGCACTACGAGAAACATATAAATCAGCATCGCCGTTTGAACCAGCAATGGCGAAGTTTATGTTCGTTGCACCCGTTGGAACATCCATTTTATACGTTAATGTATTTTTAGTTGATGCAGATAAACCTGTTGCTGCAACACCTTTTACTAACGTTTTAACAGTGGTCGGCCCCGTAGGACATGATCCAACACCAACTGCACACCACGCTGTTTCAACGGCAGTTTTTGCATCGCTACCATAGAGATCTTGTGCGGCTTGCGCTGTTCCAATGCGTGCTTGTGCAAAGTTAGTCGATGAATTGAAATAGGTGATTAAGGCACGGTAGAAAATCTTTTGTGATTTATCTAAGCCTAATCCAGGGACGACAACTGTCGTTTTATTTTGAGGATGAGTTCCGCCGTCAACTAATAACGAATACGCTAAGTTAGCAATACCAGAGTTTAGATGTACGCCACCGTTATCGCCCGTGCCCGTATAACGGTCAGGGTAATAATCACGTGATTGATTATCACGCGTTGGATCGTTCATGTAACGCATAGCATCACCTGATGTTCCCGGTGTATATGCACCAACGGCTAACAACCAGTTCGGCTGTGATGAACCACGATGCCAAGCATCTGCAGAAACACCCATAATGTCAGCCATTGCTTCATTAAGTGCACCAGATTCATTGCGATACACTAAATTTGCCGTATACGAAACAACACCATGTGTTAACTCATGGCCAATAATATCTAGAGATTGTGTTAGATCACCAAATTGACTGCCATCACCATCACCATAGAACATCTGGTTGTTGTACCAAACCGCATTATTCCATTTATTACCTGTGTGAACACTCGAAATCACCGTCATATCAGCATTATTAATGCCGTTACGGTTATGAATGGTTTTGTAGTAGTCATAAACCGTTGCAGCACCATCATGAGCGCGCTGAGCAGAAGCTTCACCACAGTTTTGCGTTGTCGTACATTTTAATGTCCCAGGCGCACTTGAATGGTTGTAAGCTTGGCCTTGCATATCATACGTACGTAATGATTTTGCATGAAAAACTTGTGGATGACGCGTTAATTCACGACCATTTTTTACGTTATAAAAAATGGAATCATGTTCAAAACCGTTATCCGATGTGTATTTAACTTCTACTTTCCACGCCAGTTTAGTTTTGCCACGTTCAGGTAAATAGACATAAGCTAACTCGGGTTCACCGCTAATATCACCAGCACGTGCCGCACGTTTTAATGCTTTTTTAAGGCCACGTGGTTTTACTTTACCAGCCGCTTTTGCACTCAGCGATTTTACACCACTGGCTTCTTCATCAATCATCGATAGATCGTCTGAATCATTTTGCGTCGCTAAATTACCACTCACGGCATAGATAGTACTTTCGTCATTTTCATTACTTAATCGCACACCAGAAAACCCATTCTCAGAATGAATCGTCATTGTTGCACCATACACAGGCAGATTATTTAATTGCTGCGTCAATTGAGTATGTGTTTTACCCAGTGCATCTTTCCAATGACGTCTGACGCTGAACTCTTCATTACCTTGTGCTTGATAAGAGATTTGTTCTTTGATGAAACGCTTTAATGCTTTGTTAGCAGACTTTTTGTCAACTTTACCAAAGCTACCCTGTGCAAACTGCACGATGCCAGTTTCACTATCTGTGATGATAGTTGTATCTGCCAAGGCCATAGATGAAGTCGCTGCAAAAAGCGCGCCCGCAATAGCCGTTCTAACCAATAGGTTACCTTTATTCATTTTATATCCTTTAAAGATCTTAAGTGACATCCAAGATTTGAACATTCGGTTCAATGAGCTTGGATATATATTGTCGCTATAATTTTTATTCAGTTTGGCGACAACAAGGACAAGCTAACACCAAATGTTAATAAAAAAAACACAAATGTAACAAAGTGTTACTCATGTAACAGTGCTGAAGTTTTCTTATAACTTTTTGATCTTTAATATAATTAAATAGGACAAAGTAAAGGATACTAATTAACACTATCTATGTATTTGATTATCAATTCACAATAAGCAGTACTAAAGGACTGAAATAACAATAATTCCAGACCAAAGACTGGTTACAATATTAAATATACAATTAAGTCATTAGCTTACAGATTAGTAAAGATTGTTTTGTATACAAAATACAGGTTTTTAATCTATCTTCTGAAACTCATATGGGGCAATAATGTTGAAGATATGCAATATAAAACCATCAACCATTAAAATAGTTGAATATTTTTTGAACTTTGCAATTTCAACAGAATTAGATTAAGTGGAAGGATTTATGATGTAAATAAGTAGCTAGATATTAAAAACCCGCCTAAAGTATTTAGCCGGGACTGAAGGTATGTTACAAAAAGCTCAATATGTTAATTTAATGTAACAATGGCTACTTGCGGTTTCATTTTTTCATTAAGTTCCATCACTGTCACTCTGGCTAGTAAACTTTTAGTCGGCGCATTTGACTGGTTCGAGGTAATCATTACATTAACTAAGGTGCGTGATTCACAGCCTACAAAGCCACAAATGCTATCGAGGGGCATCTCGTGAAATGACACTTTATTATCTGGCGATATTGCTACGTTCTTAATAAAAGCAATAACAGAAGGATCTTTTTTTACTGCTTCAATAGTTTTTGTATCATGAGCAATCCCTTGTGCGCTTAGGAATAACAACGATGTAAAGGCTAAGTATTTCATAATAATCCTCGGGGCATATTGCCGTAAAATTAGGTTAAACATAGGGTAAGAAGTCAAATTAGATTCTCTCTACTGAGACTTTAAGTCCGTAAAAACTAACATCATTAAAAATATATAACAATAATAACAAGCATATTATCAATACTTTATATAGGGTTCAAGCCAGGTTAGGCCACTTAACATCTGCCAATGAACGATTATTATCCAGCCAGTCACCAACTAATTCAAGCGGCCATTTGGGCTTAGCTTCAAACGAAAATGCCTGTCCATTTAACTCAAACATTAGTTGCCAGGCATGCAAATAACCTACATTTTGTTGATTATTTGGATAATATCTAGCATCCCCAATAATGGGTGCACCAATACTCTTCATCGCGACACGTAACTGATGCGTCTTTCCTGTTCGAGGTTTCAATAGAAAAAGCCTTAAACTAGGCGCTAATGAATAACTAAAAAACTGAGTTGTAGCTGGGTTTTGATTTGTTTTTAATAATAAGTAGCTACCATTTCGGCCTTTTTTCATATCACCTTTAATCAAACCCTGCTTTTTTTTGGGCTTTTGATCGGATATGGCTATGTAATACTTTTCCATCTCTTTATTTTCAAACAACTCGCCAAATTGTGCAGCGACCTCCGATGATTTAGCCATCACTAATAAGCCGCTGGTCATTTTATCTAATCGATGTACAGGAAATAGCTTGATATCACCTAAAGACTTAGACACTTTAGTCACAATGCCCAACTGACCCTCACTACAATGAAAATCAACATTGGAATGCTTATTGATGACAATAAAATCAGCGTTATTATCAACAACGTCGAAGTCTTGATTGTTTAACATAAAAACCTTTTACTTAAATTAATTAAACTGCAGTTTAATATTGCGACCCTGATTAAAATACATTAACCTTAATAATAACTATTATCATTAAGGTTAATGTACCTATGAACCAACTACTGGCGCACAACGTTGAGCGCTTACACAAGTCATTTAAATATAAACGACTTTTTATTCCGTTAACGCTTCTGCTTTTACTCACTGTGGACAGCTTACGTCCAATAATCTTACAGTCATTATCTGATGCTTTCTTACAAGTGACCGTGTTTGTCGCTGCTACACTCTGTATCTACTATTTTCTTCTAGAACGATTTCCGATGCTCGATTTGAGCTATGTGAGAAAAAATCATCCTCATTTAGAAATTCCCGTTGCCGCATTACTTGGTGCCTTACCAGGCTGCGGCGGCGCCATAATTGTCGTCACGCAATTCACAAAACGACAAGCTAGCTTTGGTAGTATTGTTGCAGTACTTACTGCAACAATGGGGGACGCCGCTTTTTTACTGTTAGCGACCAGACCTCTAGACGGCGTTATTATACTGTCAATGGGATTAGCTGTCGGTATTATTTCCGGGGTAATTGTCAATCGTATTCATAGCCCTTCTTACTTACAGCCTGAAAAAAGCACATCGGGCGATATAACACCAGATAATAGCCCTAACACACAACAACGAGCCGGACGAGTATTTTGGCGTATTTGGATGTTACCCAGTTTGTTCATCGGATTTTTACTTGCAGGGCAATTTGACTTCGACCGCATCATACCTAATCTCAATCAATATATAATGTATTTTGGCGCTCTTGGCGCCCTTGTTGTAACAGTATTGTGGGCTGTATCCTCTAAAGGTGAAAATTACCAGGATATGCTCAGTGAAGATGAAACACCCCAACCTTATTCCAAATTTAATAAAGTCATGCAAGATACACATTTTGTAACTGCTTGGGTTGTCACTGCTTTTGTGCTTTATGAAGTGGCGGTGAATTTACTTGAACTAGATTTAGGCGCATGGTTTGCCCATTATGCTGTGTTAGCGCCATTAGTTGGATTAGTTATTGGATTATTACCTGGATGTGGCCCACAAATATTAGTCACCACCTTATATATTCAAGGCATAGTTCCTTTTAGCGCCCTCGCCGCTAACGCTATTTCCAATGATGGCGATGCGTTATTCCCCGCCATTGCCCTAGCCCCAAAAGCCGCGATGGTTGCCACCCTTTATTCAGCTATACCTGCATTGTTTGTTGGTTACAGTATTTATTGGATAAATGGCACTTAAGACGTAGAGGGATGAGAGGTTTTATTTAGTGAACCTCTCTTTGATTAAGAAACATTGCGCCGCTAAATTAACTACTTATTTGTCACTGCAACTTGCCATTTTAAGACCATTGTGTGGATTAAAAATAACAGCACCAGATTCAGTATTTATTAAAAGAGAATCACCATTAATCTTCCAAGATATTCGAGGTGCCCCCGGTAGTCTGTAGAAAGGTTGAATCGAATACCCCGATTCAACCTTTTCTACTCTGAATATTAGTCCTGAATTTGATGACAAATGTGCTAAACCACTTATGACATAAGCATATTCACCAATAACATAAACATTCTCGATATTTTCATTAAGTAATGGCTGAGGAGCTTTATCTTTTTCAAACAACATGAGTTCCCCTCCCCACTCCCCCCTATCGTCCCCCACTAACCATCTCTGATCATATTTAGCGATAAAATCTGGAAAAACTAAGCTTCTACGATTGTTGCAATAATCTCTGTAATATTTACGGTATTCTTCGTTTCTACATTGTGGGTTTTGATATTTAAATTCATTTACTTTTTCACTGCTTTTTCTATATTGCTTAAACTCCACTGGCTCTAGGACTTCTGTATAGTCAGATTTATCGCATCTATGATCTTCTTGCCTCAGATACTCATAATCGAAAAAGTTATGAGGTCGATGCTTATTGATATGCAGCTTTTCACTAGGTTCATGAGTTTTCATTGAAACAACGATATTTTTTGCATACTCTCTTAATGGCGTATACCAATGAGACTTAGCTATTATTTCAATATCAGGGATAGTTTCTTTATTACCAAGCATGTGTAAAGCCTTGATCGCAGCGTAGGTCTGCTGCCAATCTTCTTTGTTAGATAACAATTTAAGTAATTGAGGAATGGCTTGGGAATAACCTACATAACCTAAGGTAATGGCAGAATATATTTGATCTTCCCACAATGTAGACTTTAAATAAGGCATGATCTCTGAACCCAAATTACTGGCTTTGCTGCCTATTTTAGACAAGTCATAAAAAATAGATCTATTATGATCTAAAGGTGAATATTCCCTAGGGTTAGAAAAGACAGATTCATCCCTATCAAAACTTAATCGATCAACTAATATCCTCGCAGCTAGCGGACTTTTCATATTATTAAGGGAAGAGAGTGCTGCATCTGAAAAGTCAGGATAACTTTCTGCATAATTATTAATCTTATGTGCTAGTTGGGGGTTATAAGTAATATAACCAATAACTCCCATAGCAATTTGTCTAGCATGCATGTCGATTCTTTGATTTTTGGCTATGCTGAACAGTTCCCTTGCAGACTCATCATCTGAAATTTTCTCTCCATACTGAAAATTACTAAAAACCTGAACAAAGCCACGAAGTTCATCGACTTTACATGAGTTAAAACAACGAAGACCTTCAATAAGAAATGGTAATCCTTTTAATCCTAATCGGCTAAATGCAGTTCCAATCTGATTGCCTCCACTCTGTACTTTCTTTAATTCTGAAATTAAATACTTTCCAGCAGCCTCTCCACCAACATACCCTAATGCTCCATATGACCAGTTCCCACCATCAAATTTAATGTTGTTCTCAATAACCTTGTGAATGGTTACAAAATCATCTTCATTTAACTCTTTTATTCTTGATATTAAATAATCAGCAACAGCTCGGCGATTATGATTACTTTCATTGGTTAATTTTGATAACGGGATTAATGCATCACGACCAAATGATTGAAGTCGTCTTCTCACAGAGTCATCAACTTCTCCACTAGAACCATATGATTTCCCTTCAGTGGCAGGTATCAATGCAATACATTCTTCAATAGAACTACACTCAGAAGCATTCACATTATTAACAGTTATTAAAACCAGTAATAAACCTATTTTAAAAATTAAATTCCATTTCATTTCATTACAACTGCCTTAATTGTTGTTATTACGATACTTTATTAAGTTAATTTCATATTATGCTCATCACAATATCACCGATTAGAACCTACACTCAATTCGTTTTTACATTTCACCTAGTTCAATTTAGTAATGTCACATTATGTTGTCAATTAAAAAGCTGACAATAAAAAAGGGCTATCAATTGATAGCCCTTTTTTCATTCTTTGTTTAACTGAAGTGTTTTTAACAACACCTTTAGCTATTAAGAGATTTTAGCGTGTAACTCTTGAATAGAAGTTACGGTGGCGCGATCATCTGCTAAGATTGAATCACAAGTCGCTAACGCCGCGTTCATCGTTGTGGTGTAGCTTACTTTATAACGTAGTGCACCAGCACGGAGTTTACGAGAATCATCAATTGCTTGACGACCTTCTGTGGTGTTTACAATGTACTCGTATTCACCATTTTTGATTCTATCAAGAATATGAGGGCGACCTTCGCTTACTTTATTAACTAAGCGCGGGTTAATGCCAGCTTCACCTAAAATGATGGCTGTGCCATGGGTAGCATCAAGTACATAACCTAAATCAAGTAACTTGTGTGCAAGCTGTGCAACACGGCCTTTATCACTTTGGCGAACAGAAATTAACGCACGACCTTTCTTAGGCACATTTGATTGTGCGCCAAGTTGAGCTTTAGCATAAGCTTCTGCGAATGTTTCACCAACACCCATCACTTCACCCGTAGAGCGCATTTCTGGCCCTAATATTGGGTCAGCACCGTGGAATTTGTTAAACGGTAATACCACTTCTTTAACAGAGTAGTACGGTGGAATAACTTCTTTCGTGAAACCAAGGTCTTTTAACGATTTACCCGCCATCACTTTAGCGGCAATTTTCGCTAATGGAACACCCGTTGCTTTAGATACAAATGGGATAGTACGTGCAGCGCGAGGGTTAACTTCGATCATGTAGATTTCGTCGTCTTTAACCGCAAACTGTGTGTTCATCAGGCCAATAACACCAAGCTCTAAAGCAATGTTACGTACACTTTCACGTAATCTGTCTTGCACGTCTTGCGTTAACGTATAAGGAGGTAATGAACAACCTGAATCACCAGAGTGAACACCAGCCTCTTCAATGTGCTCCATTATGCCGCCAACAACAACGTCAACCCCATCACAAACCGCATCAACATCAACTTCAACCGCGTTATCTAAGAAACGGTCAAGTAAGATTGGTGAATCATTTGATACACTTACTGCAGCTGTCATGTAACGACGTAAGTCTTGTTCGTCATATACGATTTCCATCGCGCGGCCACCAAGTACGTAAGATGGGCGTACAACTAATGGGAAACCAATGTTGGCTGACTCACGAATAGCTTCTTCCGTGCTGCTAACGGTTTGGTTAACCGGCTGCTTGATACCTAAACGCTGGATCATTTGCTGGAAACGTTCACGATCTTCTGCTCTATCGATTGCATCTGGTGAGGTACCAATAATTGGTACGCCAGCCGCTTCAAGGGCACGTGCTAATTTAAGTGGTGTTTGACCACCGTATTGCACGATAACGCCTTTAGGCTTTTCGATGCGTACGATTTCGATAACATCTTCAAAGGTAACTGATTCGAAATATAGGCGATCTGACGTATCATAATCGGTAGAAACAGTTTCAGGGTTACAGTTAACCATGATGGTTTCAAAACCTTCTTCACGCATTGCCATTGCTGCATGTACACAACAGTAATCAAATTCAATCCCTTGGCCGATACGGTTTGGACCGCCGCCAATGATCATGATTTTATCGTTATCAGTTACGTTTGCTTCACATTCTTCATCGTAACAAGAGTACATGTACGCTGTGTCTGATGCGAATTCTGCCGCACACGTATCTACGCGTTTGTATACTGGGTGAATGTCGTGACGGTCACGAATCTTACGAACTTCAGACTCAGCAACACCTAACACATCAGCTAAACGCGAATCGGCAAAACCTTTACGTTTTAATGAACGTAAGTAATCTGGCGTTAAGTTAGCCATGCCGCCGTCTGCAACGGTATATTCTTCGTTAACAATATCTTGAATTTGAATTAGGAAGAAACGGTCAACACGTGTGATGTTAAATACTTCATCTAACGTCATACCGAAACGGAATGCGTCTGCGATGTACCAAATACGATCTGCACCGGCATTGGTTAATTCATGTTTTATTTTGCTTAATGCGTCGGTATCTTCAGCATCAACAATTGGGTCAAAACCGTTGACACCAACTTCAAGACCACGTAAAGCTTTTTGCATTGATTCTTGTTGGTTACGGCCAATGGCCATCACTTCACCAACAGATTTCATTTGAGTGGTTAAACGATCTTCACAGCCTGCGAATTTTTCGAAGTTAAAGCGTGGGATCTTAGTAACAACGTAATCAATCGACGGTTCGAACGATGCTGGAGTAGCGCCGCCAGTGATGTCATTTGATAATTCGTCAAGGGTGTAACCTACCGCTAGTTTTGCCGCAATTTTTGCAATGGGGAAACCCGTTGCTTTAGAAGCAAGTGCCGATGAACGTGATACACGTGGATTCATTTCTATAATAACCATGCGGCCAGTATCAGGACAAATACCAAACTGAACGTTTGAACCACCTGTTTCTACGCCAATTTCACGTAGGACAGCCATCGATGCGTTACGCATGATTTGGTATTCTTTGTCCGTTAACGTTTGAGCTGGTGCAACTGTGATTGAATCACCGGTGTGAATACCCATTGGGTCGAAGTTTTCGATAGTACAAATGATTATACAGTTATCATTTTTATCGCGAACTACTTCCATTTCATATTCTTTCCAACCGATTAACGACTCATCAATAAGTAGTTCGCTGGTTGGCGACAAATCTAGGCCACGCGTACAAATCTCAACGAACTCTTCGCCGTTGTATGCGATTCCGCCGCCTGTGCCGCCCATGGTGAATGAAGGACGAATGATACAAGGGAAGCCAACTTTACGTTGAACAGCGTGTGCTTCTTCCATGGTATGCGCGATGCCCGCTTCTGGTGTTGCAAGACCAATTTTTTTCATTGCAACATCAAAGCGGCTACGATCTTCAGCTTTGTCGATTGCATCGGCTGTTGCACCAATCATTTCAACGTTGTACTTAGCCAAAACGCCTTTGCTTTCTAGCTCAAGTGCACAGTTTAATGCGGTTTGACCACCCATGGTCGGTAGTACCGCACATGGACGTTCTTTTTCAATGATTTTTTCAACAACTTCCCAATGAATAGGTTCGATGTATGTAGCATCGGCCATTTCAGGGTCAGTCATAATCGTGGCAGGGTTAGAGTTAACTAAAATAACTCGATAACCTTCTTCACGTAATGCTTTACAGGCTTGTGCGCCTGAGTAATCAAACTCACACGCTTGTCCAATAACAATTGGTCCAGCGCCTAAAATTAGAATACTTTTTATGTCGGTACGTTTTGGCATAGTATTAAATCCTGTTGTGCTTTTTAGGCGTTAGTTATTTGTTCGCTTTATGCGCTTCAATTAGTTCAATAAAATGATTAAACAACGGTGCAGCATCGTGTGGACCAGGGCTAGCTTCAGGATGACCTTGGAAGCTAAACGCAGGCTTGTCTGTCAAATGAAGGCCTTGGAGTGAGCCATCAAATAATGATTTGTGTGTCGCAACAACGTTTTCAGGCAATGTAGCTTCATCAGCGGCAAAACCGTGATTCTGTGCAGTGATCATTACGCGGCCAGTTGCTAGTTCTTGAACCGGATGGTTAGCACCGTGATGACCAAACTTCATTTTCACAGTTTGTGCACCACTAGCAATGGCTAGTAATTGGTGACCTAAGCATATACCAAACTGCGGAATGTCTGTTTCCAAGAACGCTTTAATAGCGTCAACGGCATAAGTACAAGGCTCGGGATCGCCAGGACCATTTGATAAGAATATGCCATCGGGATTTAAAGCCAAGACATCCTCGGCTGATGTTTGAGCAGGAACAACTGTTAAACGACAACCACGGTCAACTAACATACGCATGATGTTATCTTTGATACCAAAATCGTAAGCGACAACATGATGAGGTAATTCACCGCTTGGGGTATCTGATGGTAGGCCACCTTCAAGTGTCCATGTTTTCTTAGCAAAAGTGTACGACTCTTTAGTTGACACTTCTTTCGCTAAATCCATACCTTTTAAACCAGCAAAGCTGTTCGCTAATTCTTGTGCTTTAGCGTCATCGACGTCACCCGCCATAATACAACCAGCTTGGGCGCCTTTTTCACGTAAAATACGTGTTAAGCGTCGAGTATCGATATTAGCGATACCCACAACACCATTATCTTTTAAATAATCAGTGAGAGACATTTCATTACGGAAGCTACTCGTGAGCAATGGCAAGTCACGAATGATTAAGCCACAGGCATGAACATTACTAGACTCTGCATCTTCTGAGTTTGTACCAGTGTTACCAATATGAGGGTAAGTAAGAGTAACCATTTGTCTAGCGTAAGACGGGTCGGTTAATATTTCTTGATAACCAGTCATTGAAGTATTAAAAACAACTTCACCAACTGAATTTCCTAATGCACCGATTGATGTTCCACGAAAAACAGAACCATCTGCAAGTACCAATAAGGCGGATTCACTCAAAACAACCTCCAAAAGATAATAAAAACATCAACATAGTTTGATGTTTGTGTTTTAACAAAAGTAAGTTTAGCTAACATTGCTAAACCAAATTCGGCGTATTATAGGTTAACTCCACTCTGGAGTCCAGATAATATCCAATAACATTAAACTCGCCCAACATAAGCGACTTAAGCCACGATAAAAATAGAATAAGATAGAAATAATCGTTTAAAGAGACCATGTAAAACATAAACACAAATACATTTCCCCTTAATATACAGTAAGATAAGGCACCCTAAGTAAAATCAAATACCAACGAGTCGATTTAACCGTGAAACGCAACAAAAAGAACAAATTATAATTAAATAAGCTATTTATTAAAATAATTTACCAGTCGGGTGTGGCAAGAAGATAACTCCTCCCATAAAAAATTTATAAAAAATGTAACAAAAGCAATTATGCAAACTTAAAATGCACACACAAAGCATATAGACCAACCCCCACCCCAAAGCACGATAAAAGCTATTTTCATATAATTAAAACAAACATATCAGCTACTTACAAAATAAGTTATTCAAACAAACAATCAACTTATAAATTTAACCCTCTTGAAAATTAGCATAAAATAGACACAGATCACATTTAAGAATATAATTATTCAAAGAATTAAGTCATAAAAAAAGTGACTGTTTCACAAAATTTAATGTAACAATTAAAATTGTTAAATCATATTATTTACGACTATAAGAAAAAACCTCTAACCGTTGAAATATAACAACAATTCTACAAAATCATCATTACGTCAAAATATTGCCACTTATTGTGCTATTGCAATTAGCATATGGTATGTTACAAAATAGATAACAAATGATTACATGTGTTAAAGGGTGGCATATCTAGTCAAATAATTTGAATATCTATTTTTACTTCTATTTAAACATCTAACTTTATATAACTAACTACAAGTTAATAAGTTCTGAACAAGGAAAAAGACATGGTTCTTTCTAAAAGTACAATAAAAAATCTAACGTTAAGCTTAGTTGCCGTTGCAGTATTAGGCGCTTGTCATTCTGGAAAAACAGCGCGTACTGCGCCAACAACACCAGCGCCGACTCCAACAACACCAGCTCCAACACCAACAGCTTTAAGCTTAAAAGTAGCTGATGGTTATTTAAAAGGTGCTTTTGTTTTCTTAGACATTAATAAAAACTCAGTACATGACGACAATGAGCCATCTGGCACAACAGGTGTTGGTGGTTTAGTAACCCTTGATACAACAGATGTTGTAAACCCTGAAAACTACCCACTTATTGCTATTGCGACCAAAGCAAACACAATTGATGAAGATACTGATGCGCCTGTTACTAAAGACTTCTCAATGAGCACGCCAGCTGGCCAACAAATCATTAACCCAATTACAACGCTAATTCAATCTAAAATCTTTGCCGCTGAAGCAGCCGGTGGAACCTTGTCAATTGAAGATGCTATCGCCGCAGTTAAAACGGAATTAGGCTTAACTGACGCAACTATTGAACAAATGCTAGCCGATTATCTTGACGGCAAAGCAGGCAGTGACTTTAAAAAGTTAATTCATGCCATTGCCCGTAACCTTGTACAGTTTTTCCCAGCCGATGCAGCGCAACTAGCCGCAAAACTTGCAGAACAAGATGATGATTTAAAAGAGCTTGCAAAAGCAATCGTTGATGCTATTGCCGCAGGCGGTGATGCTGACAAAATCGTTGTTGTTGTTGATGGCGATGAAATTAAAGTTCAATTACCAGAAGTAGCTGATGCAAAAGCGTTCATCGCAGACTTCAGAACGTGGGGCGCAAAAATTGAAGCTGAAATCAACGCTCCAGCGGCAAGCTTTGGTGACAAGGCCGATGCGGCTGAACTTGTTGTTGATGCTAACGTAGATGGTTTATTAATTCGTGCAAATGATGTGTTGATGGTCGTTGAACAAGCGATTGAAGATGGAACTGTAGAAGCATTAACAGTGGCAAGTTTTACTGGTTATACAGCCATTGCTGACACTGAAGGCGTTACTGTTAGTGATTTTGTAGAAACTGATACAA
>Ga0209291_1002434_pt1 | contig 15054 bp, 14 predicted proteins | sample GOMGulsemesocosm_FD_184633 | JGI IMG/M metagenome (GOLD analysis project Ga0209291, IMG submission 184633) | Methane-oxidizing microbial communities from mesocosms in the Gulf of Mexico - GOM9B Gulf of Mexico (SPAdes) (version 2) | ecosystem: Environmental > Aquatic > Marine > Cold seeps...
ACAAATAGGGACACTTTGGAAATGGTTTGTTATTTTTGCCATATTATTTTTAATAGTAGAATTACTCATTTTAAAATATTTTAAATGAATCTCCTGATTAAATCAGCAACTATACTAGATCAATCTAGTCCTTACCACAACAGTACCAAAGATATTCTTATTGAAAATGGCGTTATTAGTAAAATTGACAATGCTATTGAAAACAATAATAATTACGAAGAAATAAAGCTTAATAACCTCCATGTTTCACAAGGATGGTTTGACAGTTCTGTCTCATTTGGTGAACCTGGTTTTGAAGAACGTGAAACAATAGCTAATGGACTTAAGACTGCTGCATTAAGTGGTTTTACTAATATTGCTATAAACCCAAATACAAATCCTATAATTGACAACAGTACTACTATATCTTTTATTAAAAACAATGCTTTTCAAAACGCAGTTAACATCCATCCAATTGGAGCCTTAACAAGAGGTAGCAAAGGAAATGACTTAGCAGAGTTGTATGATATGCAGCAAGCTGGGGCAGTTGCTTTTGGTGATTTCCAACATGCCGTTGAAAATCCTAACATGCTAAAAATAGCATTGCAATACACACATAGTTTTAATGGTTTAGTGTTATCATACCCTCAAGAGAATAAAATTGCAGGTAAAGGGATTGTAAATGAAGAAGAAAATGCTACAAAAGTAGGATTGAAAGGAATTCCTAATTTAGCTGAAGAATTACAAATTTCAAGAGATTTATTTCTACTAGAATATACCGAAGGTAAATTACACATACCTACAATATCAACTGCAAAATCAGTTGCGTTAATTAAAGATGCAAAAGCAAAAGGATTAAACATTACCTGTTCTGTTTCAATACTTAACTTATTGTTAACCGACGATGCTATAACTGATTTTGATACCAATTTTAAAGTTCTTCCTCCTTTACGTACAGCAACTGACAGAAAAGCTTTATTAGAAGGCATACAGAACGGAACAATCGATTTTGTTACCAGTAACCACACCCCTATTGATATTGAACATAAAAAGGTAGAATTTGACCATGCCATGTTTGGTAGTATCGGGTTAGAATCATTGTTTGGTGCTTTAAATACAATTTTAGACACTGAAAAAGTTATCGAAATCCTTACTAAAAATAAACCAAGATTTGGAATTGAAGCTTCAGAAATTAAAGAAGGGGAAAAAGCTTGCCTAAGTTTATTCAACCCTAAAGAAACATATATTTTTACAAATGACAATATTTACTCAAGCTCTAAAAACGCAGCTTTTTTAGGCGCAAACTTAAAAGGAAAAGCTTTAGGGATTATAAATAACAACCAATTAGTTATTAATTAAATTATGAACACAGATAACAATAAAGGTAAAAAAGCAGCAACTGTAGCTTATTTAACTATTTTCGGAACAATTATCGCCTTTTTCATAAACTTTGATGATAGAGATCAATTTGCTTACTTTCACATACGTCAGGCGTTAGGGTTGTTTGCAACATTCTTTTTTATTTCTTTTTTCATTGGCTACTTTGACAGCATAATGATTTCTGGAGCTTTCTATATTTTCTTCGTCATATTATGGTTCTATGGTTTTATGTCTGCACTTAACAATAGTACCACACCAGTACCTCTTTTAGGAGAATATTACCAGAAATTATTTAAAATGGTTGGTGAAGAACAATAATTATGAAATTACAAAAACACTCCATATTATATCTAGCAATTTCAATATACATCCTAGGTTTATTATTTAAACTAATGCACTGGCCATATGCTGATGTATTACAGATAATCAGTTTGGTTATGGGAGTTAGCTGGATTTACAATTACTTCAAGAACAAAAACAATGACTAGGCAATTATCACTACATCATATCATTAGAGAAGCGAAAACATCAAATGAAAAAGCACCTCTTTTAATACTTTTACATGGTTACGGGAGTAATGAAGAGGACTTATTCTCTTTTGCAAGTGAATTACCCGAAGATTTTTTTATCGTTTCAGTTAGAGCGCCATTAGACTTACAACCTTACGGACATAGTTGGTATGATATTCATTTCACTTCAGATAATGAAAAATTCTCTGACGATGAACAAGCTAAAACATCACGTGATTTAATTGCGACTTTTATTGACGAACTAATAGACACTTATCCTATAGATAAAAATAACATTTCACTAATAGGATTTAGTCAAGGAACTATACTAAGTTACGCTGTAGCACTTTCTTATCCTGAAAAAGTTAAAAATGTAGTAGCATTAAGTGGATATCTAAACGAAAAGATACTAGCTGACAACTACACTACAAAAGATCATTCAGACATAGAGTTTTATATTTCTCACGGAAATGCTGATCAAGTTATTCCTAATTTCTGGGCAAACAAAGCTCCCGATTTTTTAACTAATTTGAATATTAAAAACTCTTATCGTGAATTTCCTGTAGGTCATGGTGTTGCTCCACAAAATTTTTATGAATTTAAAAATTGGTTGATAGAAAAGCTATAAGCCAACACTATTACCCACGAGTTTTTACATTTAACTCACACAATTTAAGGATTTCAGCTATGCGTTTTATTCGTGTAGCTTTTCTTTTTCCTGAACTTAACCAATATAAATATCCTTTTTTGTAAGATTTACTAAAAGCTTTATAATTATCATAGGCCAATACGTTAACACTAAAAGCTAGTTTTAAATCTTCTGGAATTACTAAGTTTTCAACATCGTCTAAAGCTACCCAAGATCCGTCGGTTTTTGCTTTAGCTATTTTCTCTAAACCACTTGAATGCATTAAATTTGTTGCAATAAGTTCTTCTATATGAGTTTTATTTAACTTACTCCAAACACTCTTAGCTTTTCTAGGAGTAAATAATTGCCTTCGTTTTTCATCCCCCAAGCTTTTCACAGTAGAATCAATCCAACCATAACACAAAGCTACTCTAACAGCCTCATCCCAACGCATAGATGTTTTCTTGGAACTTACTTTATACAAAATAAGATACACGCCTTTGGAAGTTTTATAGTTTTCGGACAACCATTTTCTCCATTTAACATCATTCTCAAAATAAATTTCTTCTCTTTCTAACATAGAATTAAAGGTATAAAATAAGAATGACCTACAAAATTGCAGGTCATTTTATATATTAAATCAAAGTACTTTTTATCTTATAATTCTCAACCACTTAAAATTTGGATAAAAACAATCTACCTTACCCTTATTTGTTTTTACTGCAAACACAATTGCAAGAACTATATTTAGTATTGGAAGCCCAAGTATTATATATAATGAATATCCAAAACCTGTTGTATGAGTTATTTTACCTAAAGCACCAATAATAGTCAAACTATATAGCAATACTGTCCATAAAATTTGAAAATTAAGCAAATTAGCCCCAACCTCTTTTAAGCCGACTATTTTATCTTTTTTTGTAAGCCATAATATCAAAGGGATAATAATATTCCCCAATGGTAACATCAAAAATGACAATACTGATAAATGAAATAACATTAAAAAGGTTTTATCCTTCGTTTTTCCATAATCAATAATATCTTCTATACTTATTTCTAATGCCTCACATAATAAGTTAAGTGTTTTACCACTTGGCTCATTTGCATTGGTTTCAATACGTTGAATAGTTCTTAAATTAACTTTAGCAGCTTCTGCTAATTCTTCCTGAGATAAACCTTTGCGTTTTCTTATCTCCCTAATTTTACTTCCTACTTCTTTCATTTGTTCACTTTTATTGTTTTCAATGGTCAAATGGAACCTTTACTATTAAAATAATTATCGCAACAAATACTTATAATTATTTTAATAGTAAAGATTTCATTTTATACTTGTTAAGTTTAGAACAAATGTAAATCTGAACAACACAAATTGATAACGGTTTTTACCTGACATTTTAACGACATTGATGATAAGCCTTTGATTTAAAGGCTTATTCAATTACATCAATAGGATATAAAAATGATTCTTTTGTATTAAAACTAATCGTTTTATCTTCATTATAAGTACACGCTATAAGTACTTGCCCCCAATATTTACCATCAGAAAAATCTGCAATAATCCATTTATGATTTAACATTTTCATGCTATTAATCATCATTCTATCACCATACATAGCAGCATATGGAACTAAAGGGTTTCCTCCCTCTTCTATATTTAAACTTATTAACTGATCTTCAACATGAGGAATCAACTCTTTAAAATCTATTCCTTCTTTATACAAATGCTCTATAGCATAAGCATCTTCTACAAGCGAAAAATTTCCTAACTCAATAGCTTCAATTCTTAAATTAGCTATAGTATCTTGATACGCATTTTCTTTTTTTTCTAGACGGTTTTCAATTTTTGTGATTTTATCTTCATATGCTTTAATGTCTTTTTTTGTATTCACAAAAACAAACAATAATAGTAATGCAGTTAACAAGAAAAGGTAAAGGAATAGTTGCTTTTTCATAGGTGTGATTTAAGGTAATTCTATTGTTAAATTATCGTAAGCCAAAAATACATTTTTTGGTAACGTTTTTTGCACTTCTTCATAAAAACCTAACTGATGACTTATGTGTGTCAAGTATGCTTTTTTCGGTTGTACTAATGCTATAAAAGCCAGTGCTTCATTTAAAGTGAAATGTGAGTGATGCTCCTCATTACGTAAGGCATTAATTACTAATACTTTTGTGTTTTTCAACTTTTCAACTTCCTTAGCTTCTATTGTTTTTACATCAGTTAAATACACAAAGTCATTAACTCTAAAACCAAACACCTGTAAGCTACTATGCAATGCATTTATAGGAATAACTTGAGTTTTGTTAATTGTAAAAGGAATATTATTTACAATAGTATTTAATGCTACAGTTGGTGCTCCAGGGTACTTGTTTTCAGTTTCAAAAATATATGAATAACGTTGTTTTAAGGATTCGAATACACGCTGATGTGCATACAACTGAAAATCGCCTTCTTGCTTAAAATAAAAAGGCCTAATATCATCTAATCCAGCTGTATGATCCGAGTGTTCATGAGTAAATAAAATTGCATCTAAATGACTAGGATTAGTACGTAACATTTGAGTTCTAAAATCTGGTCCACAATCAATTACTAAAACTGTATCTTCAATTTCAATCATAACAGATGACCTCAATCTTTTATCTTTATAATCAGTACTTAAACATACTGGATGCGTGCTTCCTATAACCGGTATTCCTTGAGATGTACCCGTACCTAAAAATGTAATTTTCATTTATATTATTATTACTCAATTCAGTTATATTATTTCTGAACACAACCTACAACAAAAGTATTAAAATCCAAAAAGTAAAGCTCTAAAGTTATAATTCAATAAATATGTGCTCTATTTTTTTATGATACACCTCTTATTCACTATTTTTGTAAGTATAGAGACAAACCTCAAACGAAACTATGACAATTAAACTAAAAGGCGATAAAGCTTTTGAAGCAGCACCTTCTCTTAAAAATAAGGCGTTACGTATAAATTTAAATGAAAACATTTACGGGACTTTTGCTGAAATTGGAGCTGGACAAGAAACTGTTCGTAACTTTTTTAGAGCCGGAGGAGGATCTGGGACAATAGCCAAAGCTATGTCTGCTTACGACAAGGACTTTAGTGATGCTATATATGGTATTGAAAATGATAAGCGTTATGTAACTGAACCAAGGTTAAAGAAAATGTTGGATCATGAAATGAACTTATTAGAAGAGCGAATTTCTAGAGACAAGCATCCAAATAAATTATTTTTCACGTATGCTAATACCGTGGCTACTATTGATTTTGCTAAAAAATTTAAAGGACATGGTTGGATCGGATTACGATATCAAGTAAATGCTACAGATGAATTTAGTGATATTATTTTACACGTTCGTTTTAAAGAAAATGATGCTCGATTACAACAAAACACACTTGGTGTATTAGGTACAAACCTTATATACGGTGCGTTTTACAAACATAATAACCCAAAAAAGTTATTAGAATATTTATATGATCATTTAGACAAAGATCAGATAGAAATTGACACCATTAATTTTTCTGGACCTTTATTTAAGAATGTAGATAATCGTTTAATGAGTTTACAATTAGTTAAACACGGTATGACTGATGCCGTAATGTTTAGCTCTGAAGGGAAAAACTTGTTAGCTGCTAAAATTTTATACAAGAAAAACATTCTTGCTTTAAGAGGTAGTTTTAGGCCAGTAACAAAGGTAAATGTAGATATGTTTAAAAAAACATATGATATGTTTATTAATGATAATAAAGTAGACGAAAAGAAAACCGAGGTTATATTTGAAATTACCCTATCTAACCTTAAAGATGGACAAAGTGAAATTGATGAAAGAGATTTCTTAGATAGAGCTGAATTATTATGTTCATTAGGACATACAGTAATGATTTCAAATTTTCAAGAATACTATAAAGTTGCTCAATACTTTAACTCGTATACAAAAAGACGTATAGGACTTGCTATGGGAGCCTTAAATTTAATAGAATTATTTGACGAAAAGTATTACAGAGATTTACCTGGAGGAATACTAGAAGCCTTTGGAAGACTAGGTAGTAGTGACTTACGTATATTTGTTTACCCATTCAGAAATGAAGATGAAAGCTTCATGACCATTGATAACATAAAGGTACACCCAAGAATGAAGGATCTTTACAAATTCTTTAAGTACAACGGGAAATTAATTGATATTGAAAATGCGGATAAAAATATTCTTGACATTTACTCAAGGAAAGTATTGAAAATGATAGAAAACAATGAAGAAGGATGGGAGGATATGCTTCCTAATGGTATTTCAGAATTAATTAAAGAACATAATCTTTTCGGATATGAATCTGAAGATTGGCTTTCAGAAGCCTTAAGTTAATAAACATCAATAAACTAAAAAAGCTCGAGCATTGCTCGAGCTTTTTTAGTTTAAATATCTAAATATTCTATTTATTCACTACAAGTCTAAATCCTTCACCGTGAATATTTAAAATTTCTACATTTTCATCCTTCTTTAAGTACTTACGCAATTTAGCGATATACACATCCATGGAGCGAGAAGTAAAATAATTATCATCTCTCCATATTTTTGTCAAGGCCAATTCTCTTGACATCAAATCGTTTTCATGTAATGCTAACAAACGTAACAATTCATTTTCTTTAGGAGATAACTTTACAGGCTCCTCACTACCTATTGTTAAAAAACGAAGCTTTGAATTTAAATCAAACTCTCCTATTTTAAATTCAAAAGTTGCGCTATCAGCAATAGAATCCTTTACTTTTCTAAGCATAATGGCGTTAATTTTCATCAACAACACTTCTGAATCAAAAGGTTTATTTAAATAGTCGTCTGCTCCAACCTTATATCCTTTTAATACATCTTCTTTCATTGCCTTAGCAGTTAAAAAAATAATTGGCACTTCTTTATTACGCTCTCTAATTTCTTTAGCTAAAGTAAATCCATCTTTATACGGCATCATTACATCTAAAATACACAAATGGTAATTGTCCTTTTTAAACTTCTCAAACCCTTCCATTCCGTTTTTAGCCAGCGTGACATCATAATCATTAAGAGATAAATAATCTTTCAATACTGAGCCAAAATTTGGATCATCCTCTACTAATAGTATTTTCTTTTGTGCCTTTTCCATAAGTTATGATATTAATGGTAATTTAATAATAAAAGTTGTCCCTTTACCCTTTTCACTTTCAACAAATATTTCTCCTTGATGATCATCAATAATTTGCTTTACGTAAGCCAAACCAAGGCCATGACCTTTTACATTATGTACATTACCGGTATGTTCTCTATAAAATTTTTCAAATATTTTCTTTTGTACAGACTTAGACATTCCATTACCCTCATCAGAAATTTTCAATACAATTGAATTCCTTACTGTTTCAGTAAATACATTAATTACTGGAGCTTCTGGTGAATACTTAATTGCATTATCTAATATATTTACAATAACGTTAGTAAAATGTGATTCATTTACTAATACTGTTGATGTTTTAGCTTCAAAATTTGTATTAATTACACCTCCTCTATCTTCAACCATTAACTCTATATGCGGAATCGCATCTTCTATTAAATCGTGTAATTCAAATTTTTCTTTCTTTATATCTAATTGTTTCTTTTCTAGCCTTGAAATACGTAATACGTTTTCTACTTGTGCATGCATACGTTTGTTTTCTTCTCCAATCATACCCAAATAACGCTTTACTTTACTGTCATCACTCATAATTTTGGGGTTTCTGATAGCATCTAACGCAAGATTTATAGTTGCAATTGGTGTTTTAAACTCATGCGTCATATTATTTATAAAATCCGTTTTTATTTGTGATATCTGACGCTGCCTTAATAACTGATACAGGGCAAAAGCAAAAAGTAAGACTATAACCCCTGTAAAAGAAATTGACAAAACAACCATTGATAGCATTTTACCTAATAAGAACTTCTTCTTATTGGGAAAAGTTAATCTTAAATTAAAATTTCCTTCAACATTATCTTCAAAAATCGTGGTTGAGTATTCAATGTTTTTTAACAACTCATACTCTTCAGAATGAACTGAGGTAGCTAAATCATTACTATAAACAGCAAATTCATAGTCTAAATTTAATCCTTTATCAAATAACTCTTGAGCAAAAATTAAATTAATCTGCTTATAATCTAATCGTTGGTGAATTGGTTTTTTATTTGCTAAAAACTTATATATTTCTTCTAATTGAAGTATACTGTATTCAGGCAATTGATTTACACGATCAATACGTTTTTGTAAAGTAACTTTGGTTTGATCTATCCCCAACTCATCAAAAAAAGTGGTTTCGCTTTTTCCGTAAATTTTCTTTAAGGTTATTGAGTCATTATCTACACCTTCAAAATATTCACTCGTAGGAACCTTATAATTCTCCTCAATAATACCACTTCTATGCAAGAACGTTTCATTAGTTCTACTATCCTTTTGGATAACATTCAACTCTGAAATAACTGTCTGACTTGGTAACTGACCTAAACTATCTATTAGTTTTTCTAACCGATTAAAATAGTTATTACGCTCTTGTTTTTCAATTTTTTTAGAGGTAGATTCTAAAATTTGAATCACTGTTGTAGCAAACTGATCTTCTCTATTCTCAATAGAAGTATTTATCCAATGACTTTGAACAAATATTATTCCTATAAGAGATAAGCTCATTAAAGCTACTAATGAAACAAATATTTTTTTTCCCATTGTTCAAAAATAGTTTTTTCAACATGAGTTTTAATTAATTTTAACCAAAACTTAACAGAAATGTTAAAATCAAGTATTATTTGCTATTATATTAAGAATATGAGTGTTAATTTTCACAACCTGATTCTCAGATCCTTCAAGTGTTTTATTATTAATTATAAAATTTGACCTATCAATTTTATCTTCATCACTTAACTGATTCATCACCCTATGAAGCACTTGTTTTTTAGTTACTTTATCGCGTAAAACCACTCTATTTATACGTTCTTCCAAAGGAGCGGTTACCGTAATTACTAAATCACAATTTTCAAAGCTTCCTGATTCAAATAAAATCGCTGATTCTTTAATTACATATGCAGTTTTTTGAACTGCATACCAATTCAAAAAATCTTCAGCAACTGCTGGGTGTACAATTGAATTTAACTCATTTAATAATGATTTATTCTTAAACACCTTTTCTGAAATGTAACTTCTGTTTAACTCATTTACAGTATTATAAGCAGCATCGCCTAATAATTTTTTAATTGAGGTAATTACATTTTCATTTGTAATCATTATCCTTTTTGCTTCAATATCTGAAACATAAATAGGCACACCTAATTTGTGAAATAATTTTGCTACTGTTGTTTTTCCACTTCCAATACCACCTGTTAATCCTACTATCATTATTCTATAAGTAAATACGTTACTGACTTTTTTAACACTTTTACATTCCTTACTCCTTCTGGTGTATATTCTATATGAATTGGTAAAGTATTAGAATTATTTATATCATTATAATCAACATATACCCCAAACCCCTCTTCTCGATAAGAACTAAATAATGATAATGGAGATTGAAACTGTATATTGACTTGTTTAGGAAATATGGTGATTTTTTTATCTTTTGGCACATTCTTAATTTGAATAGCTAATTGAAAACCTCCTTGCGTAAAGCTTTCTATATCATAGGAATACTTTACACTAAGATGCTCTAATTTCACATCGTTATTTTCATTTTTCAATAAAACTTCACCTGATACACTTTCAATAACGTCATCAAAAGTTAAACTATCCGTTTCAATTTCAGAAATATTATTTATAACTGATGATTCTCCAAAAATCAATACTGAATCTATATTAAAACTTGAATTAGTAATGCCATACCCCAATTTCGAACGAACTCTTATTTGAGGTTTTACTGGTACTTTCTTTTTTGCTAGTGTAGTTACTTCAAAATTTAATTGTTTTGGAGCAACATCAAGTACCTTAACATTTCTAGGAAATAATGTTTTGAATTGATAGTCGTTTATACTCCAATTCCACTGATTATTTTTTTCCCGTGTATCTATTGAGTATTCTAATTTTTCCAATTCTTTATTCAAGAATGAAAATCCTGATCCAGAGATTTTTATATGCAATACAGAATCGGTTCTTTTTACCAAATTACCATCATTTACATTATCATACAACACTTTAACACTTACAGTTTTTTCATAGGTTTTAGACAGGTTAATTAATACCCATATAAAAAAAGACGCCAACAAAGCAACTGTAAAAGCTCTAGAACTTTTTTTTAGTATATATGAAAATCCTTTTTTATATTTCATCAAAATAACATTATATAATCTACTTTTCTGGAGAAATCCCACGTGAAATATGAATTAATATTTTAATTGTCAAATACCTTCTTTAATACAATTAAACTAATCTCCATAAAATAAACCCACTTGTGGGTAAAAATAGTCTTTTCTATTTAAAAAATAAATACGGAAATGCATCCTGTGGTTTTTTCTTTAAAACACCTATTTTAATTGTAGACTCTAAAAAACCAAATCCGTAACCGAAAAACTGAATAAATAAAGCAAAAACTGACAATATCCCAATTTTCACATTATTATTTTTTATACTTGAATCAACAAAAATTAAGCTTATATAAACCCCCATTAACAAAGCAAAAATATAATGTGATAATAACATTGAAACTATAGTAAATAGTACTCCTGCTACAAATAATGTAGGAAACCAATAGGTTATTTTTTTTGTTTCTGGATGCCATTGATTTAAAATCGGTCGGCATTTTCCAAATTTTTGTACCTGTGTATGAAATTTACTCCAAGAAATTCTACGCTTATGATACACAAAAGCCTCAGGAATTAGATTAGTCTTAAAGCCATTCTTCCAAAGCCGTATTGTTAAATCAGGATCTTCTCCAGGATGAATTTTCCCAAAACCACCTGTAGCTACAAATGCTTTTCTAGATAATCCCATATTAAAACTTCTAGGTTGAAATGCATCAACACTCTTTTTCCCACCGCGTATACCTCCAGTAGTAAAGAACGATGTCATTACATAATTAATTGCTTTTTGAATATCCGAAAAAGATTCATGAGCTGCATCTGGTCCTCCAAAACAATCTACATAATTTTCTCTTAATGATTTATCTACCTCAGTTAAATAATTTTCTGGAAGAATACAATCAGAATCTAATATTAAAAAATAATTTCCTTTTGCCTTTTGCATTCCATAATTACGGGAATCTCCTGGTCCAGAATTCGATTTAGAGAAATAACTAATATCTAGCTGCTCGTTATATTTAGTAATAATTTTTTCTGAAGATATTGTTGAGCCATCCTCTATAATCACCACTTCATATGGCTTTGTAAAGTTTTGAACAACTAAGCTCGCTAGCAATTCATCAATTTCATCTGGCCTGTTATATACAGGTATGATAAATGAATAATAGATTTCCATAACTACAAAAGTAACAAAATAAAAAAGCCTGTGTAAAAACACAGGCTTTAATTATTAAAAAGAATTTCTTCTTATTTTTTAACAATTCTGAAAGTTCCTTCGGTATTTTTCACTCTTGCTTTTACAAAATAAATTCCTGAAGTTAAGTTAGAAAGATCTAATTGATAGTTACCACTATTCGGTGTAACTGTTTTTACAGTTAGCCCTAACATATTAACTATTTGCAACTTTTCAATATTATTTTTAGAAGATACGTTTAATACATCATTTACAGGATTAGGATAAAACTTAAATCCTTCTGATAATTGAAGATCCTCAATACTTAAAGTTGCATTATAAGCCGATACCTGAAAAGTATCTTCAGTTCCTCCACCATATTCCCAAACTCTTAAATACAATACTTCACTTGGTGTTCTTCCCGTTAAACTAATTAAAGAAAAAGCTCCATCCAAGCTATCGTCATCATCGCATTCTACAGATACTAATGCTCCACAAGTACCGCTATACACTTCCATTACAGTATCTGTCAATGAAGCCCCATTGTTATTAGTCTCAATATCAATATTACCATCTGCTGGTACTACAATACTATACCATACATCACCACCACCAAATGAACCACACGTAGTTCCTGCCACTCCAGAATCAGTAGCATTAACAAGTGTTCCTACAACAGAATTATCTCCAAAAACTGCTCCTGGAGTTAATACAATTGCATTAGCACAATCATTATTAGCTGGAGGCACAACAGTAGTAAAACTCTCTTCCGAGCAACCAGTAGCATCACCATTAGTATTATAAGGCACTATTGTTACATAATAAACTGTTCCTCCTGCTAAAACACCTACATTATAAGTAGTAACGTTTCCAACATCCAAGTTATTCACAACATCTATTCCTCCAGGTGTAGTCCCTACAATTAGCTTGTAACCAGTTGGGCCGCCTGTTGCAGTATTCCAAGTCATATCGCCAGAAACACTTGCATCTATTGCTCCATCTAAAGGATTACTTAATGTTGTACAGCTTGGTGCACTTACAATTGGTGTAACAGTGAAATCTGTTACATCAAAATCTAAATCATTTGGTGATCCCCACTGGCCTATACCTATATATACTGTTTGACCTGCTGTTAGTGTAATATTAACAGTATGGGATACACTTGAAGAACTTGAAGCTTCAGAATCAATACAATCATCTAGTAATGTTCCTGAACAAGTAGTAAAAACACCTATACCGTTCCAACCGTTTCTTGTAAAAATAGTCATAGAAATATCTTCAGGTGTACCACCTGCAGTGTAGGTGTACAAATAAACATCATCATCCCAATATGAAGCGTTGGAAGCACAACTATTAGTTGGATTTGGACTATTCCAATCTTCTGTTCCTCCTGTTCCAGGAGTTGTGATGTTTGAAGCTGTATAACCGTTAGTTAATACAACTGCTGAAGCGCAACCAAATTGGGCGTAACTTTTGTAGGTGAATACAACAGTTAAAAAAGCAAACAATAACGTAGTTTTTTTCATAAAATAATTTTTAAATTTCTTTAAGAATTTTAATCCTTCTTAATTCATTACAAAACTACTTACAGTAAGTATTTATCTACCATTATAGCACCCCTATTACACTCCTGATTTTTAACAAAACACTCCTAATTACATCCTATTTTGCACAAGGTGACTTTTTAACTAACTTAAAACATGGGGCTTAAATGTATCAGCAACTTCCATAGCATTACGCCAACAACTAATGTTTTAATTATTATAAGTCTGTCCAAAAAACAAAAAAAGCCTGTGCAAAAACACAGGCCTTAAAATTAAAAAGGGGTTAATTTATTTTTTAACTATTCTAAATGTTCCTTCTGTATTATTAACTGAAGCCTTTACAAAATAAATTCCTGTAGTTAAATCAGCTAAATTTAATTTATAATTTCTACTATTAGGAGTCACTGTTCTTACAGTTTGACCTAACATGTTAACAATTGATAATTGTTTGATTTCACTTTTAGCAGAAACTGTTAATTCATCAATTACAGGGTTAGGATACATCACAAATTCTTCAATTTCCTTTAACTCTTCTACACCTAAAACAGAGTGTAAGTCAACTTTAAAATTATCTACATAGAAGTTAATATCTCCTCCTGAAGTTGCTCCTTCTATCATTAAAAATGCAAACTTTGTAGTTGCTGAAGTATATGCTGCTAAATTATATAGTTTAGCATCTCCAGTATTCGAAGGACTATTATTTTCATCAAAAGTATCTAGTGTTATCCAAGAAGCACCATCATCTTCCGAAATTAACAATAATACCCTATCATCTGCACCAATTGTTGCTGCTGTTGTACCTGAATATGTAGTAACTCCAGTATCAAACGCTAAACCATAACTTCCAAAAGATAAATCAAATGTTGGTGTAACCAACCAGTCACTATCTGCAGAAGCTCCACCTCCGTAAATATTCACTCTAGCAGCTCCAGTAGTTCCTGAATTTAAAAAACCATCTACTGACCAAACCCCATTTCCACCGTCTGGTCCTGTAGCAATATCTGTATTGTTTCCTTCTATCCAACATGCTCCAGGGTAAGTTGTAAAATCCTGAGTATAACTAGGTGTTACAGTTCCACAAGCTGTTGTAAACGTAAATGGTCCAACCCAAGTACTAAAACCTGAACCACCACAATTAGCTCTTACATAAAAATCATACGTAGTTGCTGCTGCCAATCCTGTTTTATTAAAAGGATTAGCTACTCCAATATCTGTTGAAGTTCCTGTTGCTGGAACACCAGTGTCAAGCACTTCAACATCCCAGTTAGCCTCTCCACTACCACCAGTAGTCCAACCTAAACTTGCTGTTGTTGCTGTAATTCCAGTTGCTGTTAAAGCACTAGGTTCTAAACAAGATGGTATCGCTTCAAAAACTACCGTATCTATATATAATCTCCAACCATCAGGACCTCCATTAGGTACATGCCAAGCTACATATACAGTACCAGTATAAGCAGACAAATCTACCACTTGTTCCATATATCCAATATTTGAATATGAAGCACTTGCTACCAATGTATTAGTAAAGTCTCCAGGAGCGGTACCTGTTGTAGACAATAAAA
>Ga0209291_1002437_pt1 | contig 15046 bp, 13 predicted proteins | sample GOMGulsemesocosm_FD_184633 | JGI IMG/M metagenome (GOLD analysis project Ga0209291, IMG submission 184633) | Methane-oxidizing microbial communities from mesocosms in the Gulf of Mexico - GOM9B Gulf of Mexico (SPAdes) (version 2) | ecosystem: Environmental > Aquatic > Marine > Cold seeps...
GGTGTTTGAAGAAATAAGATAAATAACTTAGGTATTAAAGACAATTGATATGAGCACTTTGGTTTATTACTATTTGCAATAATTAAAGTCTAACGACTGCAATGAGTTGCTCCTCTATATTTTTTATCCACTGGAAGTAGAATAATTAATAACTTTCTGTCCATGGGCTGCTCAATTATTTAGTTAGATAATTCTACTTATTAATCTGCGGCATAGAGTTTCTTAAAGTTTTTTAGATTCCAGCCAATCATTACTTTATTACCAATTTTAAGGGCTGGTAAAGAACTAGCCCCTATGGCGTCGAGCTCTTTTCTACCGCGCTGCATTTTCGCATTTGTTAATCTGTATTTAATGCCATTATCATCCAAGTATTTTTGAGCTTCACGGCAATAGGGACATTTATCTGAAATATATAAAACAACTCGTTTCATCACAAACCTTTACAGAACTGTTAAAGACTAACTATTTTACTGAACTCTCATAAAAAAACAAAGATGAATTAACTGAACTTTCGATTTCATACAAAGAAAATTAATCAACTCTAGTAAACCAAATGGGTCAAAGCATTTGAAGTAGCCATTTGCTCTTTGATTTAATTGTTTCGACCTGAAAGTAAAGTTTAATAACGTGTTTAAATTGTAAAAAATGATATATTAAAAAGTGTATAACACCTTGTTCAACCTGTAAGTTTTCAATTCAAACACTTTGTAAAATACGTAAAAAACTGTTTGATAAGCGATACTCAGTATTTTATTTTAATCTTTGTTCATAACAACTAGATTGTAAATCAATAAAGTATCCCGATTCAGTTTGTCCTAAAGCTCTATAAGGTTAGGTGTTTTTTAATAATGCGATCAATCAAGTTTTTACAACTGTTCATTTAACTATTTTAATCCAATCCCCAGTTTTTGGCTCTCCTCTAGGATAAAGCCCATTAATAAGACGCAGTAATTGTGCTGAATAAACGCCTAAATTCATCTGTTTAGCAAGTAAGTCCATTCGTGTATTATCATTCGCTTTAACATAGTGTATTGTTCTGGACTTTTTAGCTATTGTGGGAGGGTTTTCAGGTCGAAAACTTTGAATACTTTTCAAAAACAAAGCATCGTAATCAATTCCTGCTTCAGGTTTAAAAACTTCGCCAACTAATAAATACGCTTTACGTCCTTGAAATATAACAGCAACTCGTTGATCTTCTTTACCATTGATTCCTTTAATAATACCAGTATGCCCAATCATGCCATATTGAGCAAAATCTTCTGAACGTAATAATAAACCTACATTTGTCACACTGCGCAGATAATTCCCAGGATTTAATCTGTCTTTATTTACCGCAATAGTTAAATTTAATTTTGCAGTGTCATTTTTTGGTTGTCCAACAATAGCTTTACGGGTATTAGTAACCTGCCATTTTTCTGGGAATAACAATGAAAACCCAAGTTTACGATGAATGTAACGCTCTTTTTCTATCGGTTTAGGTTTGTTCATCGCGTCATAGTTCATACCGTAGATCATACCTTCGAGATGTTCACGGTAAACTTTTGTGTTATCACTATCTTCCTTTTTATCAATAAACTCTCCCGCTTTCGCAACGACTTCTTTTAAACGAATATCATTCCTAGGATGAGTAGAAAATACGCCATGATAACTTTTCGGTCTTTTACCTTCCTCTTTAGCTCTATAACGCGAAAATTTTTCCTGATCTTTTAGTACGCCTATAGCTTCAACCATAGCCTGCGGTGCGTAACCACTGTTAAATAAGTATTCCGCAGCTAAGCCATCAGCTTGTAACTCCATTTCTCGTCCATAACCTTTTACGGCAGCTGTGCTCCATAGACTCGTAGCATCTCCCAAAGCAACGCTACCAGTGGTAAAAACAGATAAAAAAGTGAGCGTACTTGCACTTGTTCTGGCGGTATCTTGTTTTACAACATGCCTGGCCGTAATATGAGCCACTTCATGGGCTAGCACTGCAGCTAATTGCGCTTCTGAATGTAAAAAAGTTAACAAACCTCGGTTGATATATATATAGCCCCCAGGTAAAGCAAAAGCGTTTATATCAGGTGCATCGATGATGGTAAAATGATATTTAATATTTGGTCGATGACTATTTTTTACGACCTTTTGACCAATGCTATTTATATAAGCATTGAGTTTTTTATCATGGTAAATGGGAACTGATTTGATTAATTTTTCATGTAGTTCTTTACCTTTTTCAATTTCATCACTTTCAGACATAAAAACTAAATCAGGTACTCCCGTTGCCGGGTTTATCGCACATGAACTCACGACCAACATCAAAGCGATAGTGATTAATCGACTATAGATATGTAAGTATTTCATGATAAACCTCTCTTTTCCTATTTGAACGATGTTGTTATTGATAATTTACTTATCATCTGTTTGGCTGCTATCAACACCGCTGATTAATTAATGGTGAAAAAATCACTCAGTTGCTTAGCCATTGATTTACAAGCATGTCTTTGTACTGGAGCAATAATAGGGATAGGAATAACAATTGCTGGCATATATGATGTCCCATCAGCAACACTGCTTACTTTTCCCACTAATTGTCGAGATTTATAATCCCATATAGTTGCTTCATATTCCGATTTAGTATCCCAAGTTCCAAAACCAAAGCAAGCCCCTCCTGCCGGGGATAAGCCACAACTAATACTGCCAGAAGAACGCGTTTTTTCGGTATTACCATCAACCCAAACAATATACTGCACATGATAATCATCAATTATTTTTGAAATTTTTTCGTATGATAATAATCTACTAAGGTCCCTGACATGAATTGGAGCAGTCCGCGCTTCAAACCAAGGATAAAGTTTATCGACAAAGTCCCTCTCAGGAATAACATTTAATGCAGTATTTGTTTGTGATAATGCACTGCCAATGCATGATATAAGGTCCGGCTCCGTCTCATAATCACTTCCTGTTCGGCGACCAATAACGACAATTGAATCCCCCAGCCGTAACTCACTTTGTTGGTGCTTCACTTGATCTACCGTTACACTTGTACACCCAAAAAGAAAAAATAGCATAGCTATAAGTACAGGGGTGAATACCATAGTTTGGTTTGTCATTGAAAATCCCTCCTATTATTCAATCGTTAGTAAGTAAGAGCTTTAAATCCCCAGTACAATTTGATTCACAAAATTATTTTTTACTATTATTGTTGATTCTTTATTAGACCTTTCTTGTGTTTTTAGCCACTTGTTTATTTCTGGTATCTGATTAAACTTCAATGATAACCCCGCCCCTAAGTCCCGTAGAGCAACCACCATCGCATCATTTAACGCAGATTCTTGCGTTTGAAAAAATTCCGATGGCGTTTTACCATAGGCGGTTAAAACCCAATCTGCTATTATTTGACCTTGTGAGTCATATACTTTCATATTGTATTTAAGCCAAACCTCAAACATATTTCCTTTAGTTTCATAGGGCACATTATATTGAAAGTTTTCTAAATTAGGCTGAAAAAACAAATCGAGGGGTTTTCCAGATTTGCTTTGAAAGCCAGAGGTTACTTCCATATTTGAGAACATCGCTTTAAAAACAACATTTAACATCTGAACTTGTGCATCACCAACAGATATTTCCCACTCTTTTCTTTTTTCACTCTTTTCGATATAGCGATAACCACTAAATTCTTTGTTAAAAATCACACCAACAGAATAGGGTAACTGATCGATCACCGGACTTGGAAAATGACCTTGGATATCTACAGTACTTTTGCAACTGAGGAGTAATAAAGACAGTAAAAAAGTAGTTAAAGATACCTTTATAAATAAAAATTTTGTATATGATCTCATTACATATCTCTCGCTCTTATGGTCGAAAATCATTAAGTCCAACAAAAGTGCCACCGTTACGATAAGTTATTTCCCTCATCAAAGTGGCAAAACGAATGCCGGTTTTTTGTAAGTGTTCTTCTCGAATAAATTGCACAGGGAAACCAACGGCATGAATACGAACTAACCGCTGTTTATTTTCATTCATTTGGTTAATTCGAGAAACAGTTTCAACAACTTGCTGTATCGAACGACCAGAAAATTCATCCCCCATTACATACAAACTAATTTTTTTGTCTTGATTAAAAAAAGTTCTTATCGCTTGTTGAATCCCCTCTACAGGGCTTGAATTACTGAAGGGATTCCAAGTACGCAACCGCTTAATAATTGATGCTCTTCTTGCTTTGGTATCCGGTATCCATTTACGACGATAATTGGTAAACATGTATTTCCCCATATCATTCATTATCTGTATACCTTTCACTTGCGGGTAAATATCTAAGGTGGCAATTAATTCATCCATCATCCGTTGCCAACCGTAGTTATACATACTACCTGAGGTATCAATAATAAAAATTAAGTACTCACTATCAACAGGGATTCCGCCAATGAGGTCATTTGTACTTTGGTAGTTTTGTCCTAATAAACGCTCCATTTCAATAGTAAGCTCTTGCAGTGCAATTGCTAATTTACCTTTTTCTTGTTGACTATCGGAAGCCGCTTTAGATAATTGTGCAAATTGTGTGTCTATTGTTGCCAAACGAGTACGTAAAATAGCTAAGCGCTCTTTGTTAATATCGATCTGTTCAACTTGGCTAGTCAGTTGGCGATTATATATTTTAGTATCACCACGAATAACGAATAATGTTTTTTGTAAACTTTTAATTTGGGCGTCTAAATCAATAGAGGATTTTTCTAAAACAATCGGACTTACCGTTTTTGTTATCATCAATAATAAGATAATGGCACCAAAACCACAGCAAATGACATCTAAAAAAGCGATAGAAAACTCTGAGGTTTCACGATTTTTTGATTTCATCATTCCTCCTAAGGCCAATCTTTCGAAGGACTCATAAATGAGCCTGCGGTTAATTGCGCTAATTTCCAAAAGGCAGAGGCTGCCATAGGATCTCCTTCCATTGGCCATAATAAAACGTTTACCGGTATGCCTTGAGGCAAGCGTTCAAGCGATCGTAGAAAGAGTGTTTCCCTATCTTTTGATGAAATGGTGCTTTGATTCCCTTTCTTAACTCCTTGGGTCGGTAAACCATCTGTGATCAGAATAATATTGTCTGGTAATGGATTTAATGAAACAATACTTTGAAAAGCATTGACTAAACTTGTACCTCCTTGTGGAACGATACCTCGTAACTTTGACAAGCTATGATTTAGTTGTTTTTGGTCAGATATTGATAACCATTGCCCAGTCGTTTCTGCAGCTGATGCCTGTGTACGGCTATTAAAAGTATAAAGTTGAAACTGGCTCTCTAATGGAAACTTTGCAACTAACCATTCCACAGCTCTAACGGCACGTTGCCATTTAGCTGATTGTATTTTGATATCATCCGACATATTTCGTCGACGAATAATATTGACGATTTTGTTATCGAGCATACTTGCCGATACATCAAGCAGAATTAGAGTTCTTGCCCCACTTAATTTCAATCCGGTTAGATACTGACGTTCTCCTTGCCCAGCAAATCGACGAGCGTTATTACCTTTAGCTATGTCCTGTTCAAGCTTCTTTTTTTCAACAAATAAACTTTGTAATTGAATTTCCATATTAATTCGTTGTTGTTCATCACCCTCAACATCCAGCTGGACAATTTTGTTTTTTATTGCATCAATCTCATTGTTAACCACTTTTGCCAGACCATTTGTTTCAACTACTTGTTGGTTAAGCTGCGTCAAAGAGTTTTTAATTTTAACTAAATGCTCCTGTCCTTGAGAGACTTCTTCCTCTAGTAAATTCACCTCGGCCTGTAGTTCGCTTTGTTGTAATTCATTATGCGAATTCACATCATGTTTTATAATTAAAAAGACTAAAATCACCGCACCAAAACCACACGACATAATATCGAGAAAAGATAAACTAAAAGTGGAGAACTTTCGTTTAACAGTCATAAAAATATACCCTTTCGATTAGCTGTGCTAAGACATATTCAACTCGAGTGTTTATTTGTTTGAAAATTAATTGGGATTTATTGTTTTGGACAATGATAAGTGACATTCATTCAACCTCATCACGATCTGATTGGAGAAAATTTAACAAATTGTTGTCACAATAATCTTGAGTATTTTGTACAAGCCGTTCTTGAAGGAGTTGTAATTGATGAGTGAAGAACATGATAAAAATACTGATAACTAAAGCAATAAATGTAGAGTTAAATGCCACACCTAAACTGTTAGTCACACCAATAATGTTTCCTTCTACTGCTTGGTGAGCCTGGCCAAGAGCTTCACCGATTCCTCTTACCGTACCAATGAAACCAATAGATGGAATTGCCCAAGCAATATAACGTATCATTGCCAACTCACTATCCAGTCGATCAGCTTCAGATTCACAAATATCTTTGATTGCCGATGCAACTGCGGCAATGTTTGAAGTTGCCGCAAACCTCTGCAAGGCAATTAATAACGTTCTTGGTGCTAACATTTGACGTTTGTCTTCAGTTAACTTCTTCAGCGGTTTACATAAGTTGTGAGCATCTTCAGGGAAAATACTTGCTCCTTCCTTAATATTCAACATCGCATGAGCCAACATTTGTTTTTCTTGCAGCGATAATTTAGCTTTATAACCCATGATCATTAATACCCAAAACATCAATATAAAACAGGTTTCTTGCTCATAATCCTTTAAAACAACATAAATTGAGCGTTGGTCGGTAACCTCGCTACCTGCAAGCCCTTGAGCTGCCTGTTGTTTTAATAATACTTCCGCATTGGGCCGGATCAAAGTAACGTAGGTCGCATGAACAATAATTACCGAGAGTAACAACGCAAATAATTGAAAAATAAATTCTGAACCAGCAGTTCGTTTCATGGCTAACTCCTAAAAAATCAGATATCTGTTGGAAAAGAGACGGATAGATCTTCTGAAATCGTCTCTGTTGGGTTAAAGCGGTCATTGTTTTCCGCTTCTTCTGGTTTTACTGGCTTTACGGGTTCAGTTTTCACCCGCTTTTTCTGCGTTTTTATTTCTTCGTTGGCCGTTGAAGTTATTTTCACTGCCTCACTGGGTTTATTAAGCAGAGGTTGAGATACACCTTGTGGGGCAGGCACCTCAGCAAAAGCAAAGGGGATAACTAACAAAGAGCTCAGCAAAACAATAATTAATAACATATTATTCTCATTCATAACCTTACCTTTAATTTTATTGTGCATTTCTAGCAATACGAAAACCTAAATCATTACGTTTATCCTTACCATAATCTCTAAACGATAGTCTTAATTCTGTACGGGTGCCATGTCCCCAACTTGCTCCTCGAATCACATGATAGTTCCCTGACTCTGGCCCCATGGGATCCTTATTTGTACTAAGAGATAAATCTGTTTTAATTTGATAATAGTCATGCAACCATTCCGCAACATTACCTGATAAATCGAACAGCCCTTTTTCGTTACTACGAAAAGAACCTACCGGTGCACTGGTAATGTAATTATCATTATATGTCGGTAAAACAGTTCCTAGGATAGGCGCGCCAGCTATATCCGCAAAATTACCGGAGCCTACTTTTGGAGGCAATGATGCTCCCCAAGAATATTTCAACATTTCACCATTGTGAAACCTTGCTGCCCAAACCCACTCAGTCTCCGTAGGCAATCGATAACCGTTAGCCAAGGGATCAAAATTAACCACTTTTCCCTCTTTGACCTCATAGACCTTAGACAGATTTTCTTGTTCGGATATCCAGTTGCAGAATAACGCCGCTTGCTGCCAAGTTAATTTAACCGCTGGTTGGTGTGTGCCATTTAAACTATTTCCTTTGATGTGCCCGGATGAATGCTCACTTTGAAACTGACGAAACTCTTTATTAGTGATTTCTGTGAAGCCAAGATAAAAAGCCTTAGATATTTGCACTTTTCTTTTCACCTCATTGGCTCTTCGCCCCTGCTCTCTTCTCGATGCCCCCATAACAAAAGTATCATTAGGTTTAAACAACTTGAGTTTATTACCGACTGTTGACGTAATTATCGTTTTTAAATTTTCCCAGCGAGCTTGTTCCTCTGTTTTTAATGTAATTGACAATCGTTGTTCCATTATTAAGCTTGGCAAGATACTTGATTGATAACTGACATAACCCTCTTTTTCTATTCTGATGGTTTGTCGTTTAATCGGTAGGGAAAGCTCTTGCGAAGCTCGGCCCATTAAGCGGCCATCTATATAGAGCAGAGCATCACTTGGAGTGACATCAAAAGAAATCCCGCCATTATTTTCAAGCAATTGATAAAATTTGGACACGGTTTTGTCTGATGCCACGATCAATGAATGAGATTGTGACTGGTAACCTTCTTTAAACATTAACAAATCAAGCTCTTTATCCGGGCTAACCGTTACATTAAGTGGGCTTGTACCTAAGAATTTATCCCCATAAGAAATGTTCACACCATTGGGCTTAGTCGAAATAACTAACCTTCCCATTAATTTAAACAGCTTGACTGATTTTATTGTTTTTGTTTGTCCCGCCTTTACGCCAATAGCTCTTTGTATGCCCTTATAACCCTGCTTTTTAAAATGTAATGGATGCTCTCCTTCTAACAATTTAGCGTTTAAAGGGGTTGTTCCTAATAACACCTCATTTTCATAAACTTGAACTCCAAGTGGTTCAGAGTTAATCATGATATTCCCCCAAGCGGGAGTAAGATTAATAGCCAATTTTTGCGTTTTATTCTTGCCCTCAATGTTAATTTTATGCTGGTAAGAAAAGTAGTTTTCAGCATGTATTGTTAATTGATGGGGACCGGCAGGTATATTATTGACATTATGCTGGTTAATGCTCACCACTTGGTCATCAATCGTGACACGAATATCAACATCAGGGGTGACCTCTAAAGCGAGGTTTCCCGGTAATGGCGTCAAGGTAAAGTGTATGCGTTGATTTTGTTGTTCATCAACAATGAAGTCTTGCTCAAGAATAGAATACTCTGGCTTAATAGCCTTCACTTGATACTGACCAGGTAACATCAACAAATGGTCTTTCCATTGTAAGTATAATCCTCCACTGATCTCTATGTTTTGACTTGTTGGAGACGTTGTAATAACAACTGACTTAGCTGTAAAAATATAGCTAAGCAAAATTAAACCAATAATAAATAAACTGCTAATTAAGTACATCAGCAATTTGTATTGACGCTTTTGTTTTACTTTATCCGCTACGATAGGCGCAACATCATTGTTTTGATTTGTTTGTTGTTTCTGTTGATTTATAATACTCATCCTCTAGTCACCCGCTCGCTGCATTGGATCACAATCGTTGGATGAGACTCATCGGCGTTCAATATAAATGCTTGTCTGACATCCCTAAAACCATCTCGAGAGCCCACTAAAGTATATTCACCTGGTGTTAAGCTAAGCTCTTTTGCCATAAACTTACCTAGTTCGCCACTACGATATAAGGTAACCATTGTTTGATTATCTGATTCAATGGTTACTATCAGAGGGATTTTTGCTTTTACCATTAGCTGGTTAATTGATTTAATTTGTTGCAATAATTTTTCACCCGGATGTTCAATTTTCATCGCATCTTTTTTAGTCAACAACGCCTGTTGATAAACATTTTTACTGCTTAGTCTTTCAGGATGATCAATATAGTTGTTTAGCTGATCTGATAATGTTAATCGTGCTGTCGATTTTAATCTCCCAATTTGCGCTTGAAGCAAAGATTTATCTATCAGTAATATTTCATTATATTTATCTAGTGCCTTGGACCAATCTTCTTGCTGAATACGCTCTTGTGCTTGCTCAAATTTGAACAATATGTTTGCTTGTATGCGCTCGTTTTTACTTTGTTTGATTGCTTGAACCGCAGAAGTTGATGTTGGTTTTATTTGCTTAGCTTGATTAAAAAGCACTAGCGCTTGATTATATTTATTTTGCTGCAATTTTTTATAACCACTCGACATCGCTAAGGAATAATCCCTATCAAGAATCAATTGATTAACCTGCCGCAATTGATCATTAGCAAGAGCCGAACGTCTATCAAGTTGATAAGCTTGCTCAAAACTAGATTTTGCGGCCTCATATTGTCGTTCTTCAACAAACACTGTCCCTACTTTCACTAATGCCAAAACTTGATCTAAAACTAGAGCGCGGTCAAAGACTAAGCTAGCTTTACTGTCGTTAGGTTGCATATACATGGCGATTTGTAATTTTTCTTTTGCGAGTTTTGCATTATTTTCTTTTAGCGCTAATTTCCCTTGAGCTAAAAATTCATCAAATCGTTCAGGAATACTTTCCTCAATAGTTATCAGTTGCTTAAGGGCGTTTTGATAGCTCGCCATCGCACTGGAAAATTCTTGGCTGCGATATGAATAGTCACCAGACTCTGCCGTTTTTAATGCGGTTTCAAAAGCCGCATTTGCCCAAAAAGTTACCTTTTTATCTTCGAGGATTTTTTGTTTTTCCAACACGAGAGAGAGAATTTCCTGTGCATCACGTCGATGTTTAGCTAGCTGGCTTTCTCGCCATGGCGATTCTTCAATAGGTTTACTGGCGTCTTGAGCCATGATCTCTTTTGCATCGAGAGTAGAATAAGTAGGCTTTACTGAACTAGGTAACCAAAAAATGACTAAATATAGAACAACAAACAAGACCAGTAATAAAGCAGAAATAAGGATATTTCGTAAATTAATACCTAATGACACTTTTTGAAAAAAAGAGTGCTTTTTATCAAAGTTTAATGAGATTGTTTGTTCAGCTTTATTCATCGATTCATCTGATAACATAGCTCTTCACCTCTGCCTATTTTTTCATTGTATTTCTAAATGATTAATCTCGATCACCTGAGGAACTTGCGTCGAGTTGATATATATCTTGTAAGATATTTCGCCATTGCTCATATTGATTTTCAACAGTCCCGGTTAGCGTTATCGTGCGGTCATCTAATTCAATAACATGTGACTCAATACTTGCTTCTAGCGAATCACCTAATTCTTGTAATGCATCAATATGAATTTGTGCTTCTGCTTCACGATCATAACCAGCTTTGAGCAAATAAGCCCCTGTAGTCACTCCGATTGCCGATGCAGCCCTTACTGAGCCATTGCCATTCCCTGCACCTAAGATACCGGCAACGATTGCAACAGCGCCGATCAATTTTTGATTACTTGCTTTAGTTTTCATACTTCTCATCGCCATGACTTCGCTATAACTTTCTTGACGCCATTGTGAATATGGTTCTTTCATTTCTTTTACATATCCACCGTAATATTCTTGTAACGTATCGATAAATAGATGAACTCGCTCTCTTACCTGACGAATACGTATAATCATTGGATCATTTTCCGCAGGTAGTCTGTTAACGGTTAAATAGCCGGACGATGTTTTAGACAAATGTTGAGAAAACTGCTGTGGTGCAAATGATTTGGCAAATTTCACTTCTGATACTTGTCTTAACGATATTTTTTGCGCCGCCGTTAATTGTTTTCGATAAGCATTCACATCATTAGCAATGCGGTTATAAATATTTTGAAAAGGGTCGTTATGTCGCTGAGCTTTTTTATTATAGGAATATTTACTGGCTTTTTGAGTATATTCTTTATCAAACCAACGCATGCCACTGACATCAGTCACATCAATTTTCAAAACCATTAACTCGCCATCTGATTTAACAATTTCCCCTGCAATAATGACATCGACAGAATCATGCCCTAAAGGAATGACGCGAACGGCTCCCCATGCAGAGCTAGACTGAATAGCCTCCATCAGTAAATAAGGAAAAAAGCTTGCTTCAGCAACTCGTATTTCAGGAAAAACCAGTTCATCTTCATCAAGTTGATCAATATTTTCTAAGCCATTTGCAAAAATTGTAATGCCAATATCTAATAGCTCATTTTCAGGCATATCTTCGATAATATGATTTACTGCAACGACCTGAGTTGTTTTAACATCAACTGTGCTGCAACTAGTTATAAGGAATACCATAAATAGCATGGTAACCAATGAGTTTTGATTGCTATTAATTTCCATCATATGTTTAACCTTGCTTTTTATACTTGCGATATTCCTGCCATAGTTTTTCTCTTAACTTAGGATCGGCTTCCTTCATTGCCGCTTCTCTAATTTGACGAGCGACAACGTCATCATCATTACCACTGGGGATATCAGCGGGAGGGGAAAAAACTGCTTGGCTATGCTGTTCATCCCCTTTTTTTGCTTTTGAGCTAATATTTGGCATTCCACCTGCACCAGAGTTACTAGGGCTGGTATTTATAGCTCCCTTATTTTTTGACACACTTTCTCCTGCACCGTTTAGCACGTCATCAAATAATGGTCCATTAGCCTCTGCAACCTCTTTTTCACTTCCTGCTTCATTTCCACGAGTTTGCACATATTCTATTTCAGATAAAATCATGCCATCAAAATCCCCAAAAGCCCCCTCAAGCTGTTGTTCAAGCTCTGAAACATGCTCATTAAAAGTTCGTTCGTTGCCATCAGCCGATTTATCGCTATTTTGTGCCGGTGTTGAATTTTGAGAAGAAGGATTAGCTGCCGAAGCGCTTGTTGATGACTGCTGATTTGACGCGTTTTGTGGAGATGATCCATTGTTTGATGATTGCTGACTTGAGCCACGTTGTGAAGATGATTCATTATTTGATGATTGCTGGCTTGAGGCATTTTGTGAAGACGATTCATTGCCTGATGGTTGCTGGCTTGAGGCATTTTGTGAAGACGATTCACTGTTTGATGATTGCTGACTTGAGGCATTTTGTGAAGACGATTCACTGTTTGATGATTGCTGACTTGAAGCACTTTGCGAAGATGACTCATTGTTTGATGATTGCTGACTTGATGTCGCTGATTCTTCTGAAAAGTCAATATCCTGGTCGCTATTGGTTTCTGAATCTCCGCCATCATCATTTTCAGTTTCATTTAAAGAGTCGCCACTTTGCTGACTTTGCTTTTCACTGTCTGTTTCACTCTCACCACTTTCAACGGCTTCGCTTGACTGACTTGTTGATGTTTCCGTCGATGAAGAAGGAGATGATGTTTGACCTTGTTGCTGCTGTTTCGATGGTTGAGAGCTGCTTGACTTTCTCGATTGCTGACCAGAAGACTTATTTTTGCTTCGTGAGCTGCTTTTTGAAGCAGCAGACGGACTAGAAGGAGTGCTGGCACTGGAAGGTGTCGACATAGGTGACGGCGGTTGTGGCGGTGTTTGCTGCTGAGATTCTTGCGTAGATTTACAACCAACCAAGCTTGTAAACAAAACAATTAACAACAAAGTGAACATATGTCTTTTCATAATTCTCTTCCTTTAATTATTGAAAAATCTGCAAATGTACTTTTTCAGCAGAGCTTACGTTACCCTGAACAATCTTAGGTCTAAATTTAGTATTCTTCAAAAATTTCAATACTTTTGAACTCATGGCATTGTCTGTCGGATTAGAACTAACAAAATTTACATTTTTAACCTTACCGTATCGAGTTACATCAATTGATGCATGGACATAATTATCATCTGATGCAGAAATCAAATCAGTAGGTAAAACATTGGTTTTAATTGCTATGTTAGGAAAGTTAGGTAATACAACAGGCAAAGAAAACAGCTCTCTGAACTCTTTAGTTATTGGAGAATTATCTTTTAAATAATTATAAGCCGTATGATAAAAGCCTAATGCCTTTTCCCGTTTTCCATACATTAAATACCAATCCGCCAACTTCAGCTTAATTCGAGTAACAAGTATATGGTTAGTTGATGGCTGCTTTAAGTAAATGTCCATTTCATGTTTAATCAACGTCTTACCTAAATCAAAGCCCCTATATTTCAAAGAAGCTAGCTGTTTTCCCATCTTAGAATGTGTTGTAATTACTTGACCATCTAGATCAACATGTACCGCGGGTGGAATAGCATCCGTTACTGCAATCAGGTAGTTGACAAGAATTAACTCATGTAATGGTGCAATAACTCTCAAATCAGTTGCACCATATTTTTTTATAGCTATCTTGAGAGCTTGTTCGTAAGCATAAAAACAATTGAGTAAATCAACAATTGGCTCTTTAGCCCTTTTTAAAGTATAAGATTTTAAATACCAGCTCGCCATTTGCATTTTAATAGCAAACGTTTCAATATCCTCATCACCATAGTTTTGTTCATACAACCAATTGAGGTAAGTATAGTGGCTATCTACAGAATTCCATTGTTCTTCTTTTGCCAAGCTATTGATCAGAGTGTTAAGAATAGGAAATATAGAAGTTGAATAAAGTCCATTGTTAATACGGTTTAGGTGCAACGAGCGAGTTAATATTTTAATCGCTTGTTCATGCTCTCCTTTTTGTTGGTAGGCTATACCTAAAGAAAACAATTGCTGCGATAAACCTTCACCATAAACACCTTTTTCTGATTCTATTTCTTCAATGGTAGCTTGGTATTCCTCAACAAGTGTTGAAAAACTTGTCTGTGAATACGCAGAATTAGACAAAGTTTCGGTGGCATGACTTTGCTGCGTTTCTATATCTTCAGCCCCTGTATCACTAGATATAAATAGTGTAACAGCCAGCAAAAGTTTGATGGAAATAGCAATAAATAACTTCATAATAGCTCCTGAACATTAAACCAAAGCGACTTATGAAAGATTTTAAATCCCAAACACAACAATCAATACTTATTAGAATATGAGCCTATATCGGCTTCGATGTTTTTAGCGTATTAATTGCGTGGTAATTTATTTATACAAATTACCACTATTAACTTTATTATAGATGTCATCAAATCGAAGTAAAGAAATCGGACAAATATTTAATATTCGTCTAAATCTATTTCTTGTGAAAAGACAAGTTAGGTAATTCCAACTGATATTATTTTATCAAGACTATACTGCTTATTCTGCTGGGCGAAGAGAACTTCTAATATTTTTGTGCAGTTATTATCTATCAGCTGAATCATAGAATATTTAAATTTTTTCAATGGGCTAGTATAAGAGCTTATTCGCAATTTGTATCGGGTTATGCTGGTGGGCTTATCGCTTACAATAATTCACGATAACAATTTGGCTTAGACATAACATCAACTAATGTATTGTAATCT
>Ga0209291_1002441_pt1 | contig 15021 bp, 13 predicted proteins | sample GOMGulsemesocosm_FD_184633 | JGI IMG/M metagenome (GOLD analysis project Ga0209291, IMG submission 184633) | Methane-oxidizing microbial communities from mesocosms in the Gulf of Mexico - GOM9B Gulf of Mexico (SPAdes) (version 2) | ecosystem: Environmental > Aquatic > Marine > Cold seeps...
ACTTTATTTATTGCCCAGTTACTTGAAGAAGCGGGCCTACCTAAAGGTGTTATGAACGTTGTTAACGGCGATAAAATTGCTGTCGATGCTCTGTTGTCTGATGAGCGTGTTAAAGCAGTGAGCTTTGTTGGATCAACACCTATTGCGCAATACATTTACTCAACCGCTAACGCTAATGGTAAACGCTGTCAAGCATTAGGTGGCGCTAAAAACCACGCGATTGTTATGCCAGATGCCGATATGGATAACGCAGTCAACCAGCTATTAGGGGCTGCTTTTGGCTCATCAGGCGAGCGCTGTATGGCACTTTCTGTTGCCGTTGCCGTAGGCGATGCTGCCGCTGATAGTTTAGTGGACAAGATGAGTATAGCGATGCAAGCACTTAAAGTGGGGGCTCACAGCGATAGCAGTAATGACTTTGGTCCGGTTATCACCCGTGCTCACCAGCAAAAAGTAGAAGGTTATATCAACAGTGCTGAGCAAGACGGCGCTACCGTTGTCATCGATGGCCGCGCACCACAAGTGACTGGTTTCGAGAACGGTTTCTTTGTTGGAGCAACGCTCATAGACGGTGTTACCAATGATATGGCGAGCTATAAAGAAGAGATTTTTGGCCCTGTATTACAAGTAGTGCGCGTTGACAGCATGGATCAGGCAATGCAACTGATCAACGATCACGAATACGGAAATGGCACGTGTATTTTCACCCGTGATGGTGAAGCTGCTCGGTACTTCTCTGACAACATTCAAGTAGGGATGGTTGGCATTAATGTACCACTACCGGTACCTGTCGCCTACCATAGTTTTGGCGGTTGGAAGCGTTCACTCTTTGGTGATTTGCATGCTTACGGACCTGATGCTGTTCGTTTTTACACTAAGCGTAAAACGATCACTCAACGCTGGCCTTCGGCGGGTGTACGTGAGGGTGCTAGTTTTTCTTTCCCCAGCTAAATAGCTATGAGCCAGTCCACTGTTGTGGGCTGGCCTATTATTCAATAAGGATAGAGCATAATGAGCAACGTCAGCAAAGAAAAAGGCTCTTCGATCACACGAGCTTTAGAGATTATAAAGACGCTCTCAAATTCTCAGCGCCCGATGTCGCCCGCTGACTTAGCTCTCCCGCTGGATTTATCTAAACCCAGTAATCACCGTTTACTCTGCAAATTAGAAACCGAGAACGTCATCCACTTGAATATGCGTGGTCAAGTTCAATTTAAGCCATAAAAGAGGACAACTACCTATAAAAAACACCTAAACCATAACAACAACAAAAAACAAAGAACAAGGAACATTTATGTTTAATGAAAAAGAGCTCGATGGGCTGATTGAAAAACGCGGCATTCTCAAAGGCCTCAATGCCACTTTAGGCATTACGGCGATCGCTATGATCACTGTCTTTATTTTATATACTGTTATGCTAGGGAAAACCGCTAACAGTCAATTCTTAGGGATTAAAAGCTGGATAGAGCAAACCTTAGGCTGGTATTACATTTTAGTAATGATAATGGCATTTATCGTCTGTATCGGTGTTAGCTGCTCTAAATGGGGTAAAATTCGCCTAGGTAAAGACTCTGACCGCCCTGAATTTAGTAACTTTGCTTGGTTTTCAATGCTATTTGGTTGTGGCACAGGTGCGGGCATGTTGTTCTTCTCTATGTCTGAACCGATGATTCACTTTGCCAGTGGCTGGAGCGGTGGTAACCCGTTCATGAGCACCGAAGTAAAAGCAGCTGTCGCCACTTTCTTTGAAGCAAAACAAACAGCACTCGCCAGTGGTTTAATGCCAGGTGATGAAGGCTTTCCGGTACCGAATGATTTAGTCGCAGAAGCGGCAACTGGCGGTTTATTACTGACTGTGTTTCATTGGGGTGCAACAGCTTGGGCGATGTACGCTATTGTCGGTTTATCACTCGCATACTTTGCTTACCGCAAAGGTTTACCGCTATCTATGCGTTCAGCGCTTTACCCGCTGATCGGTGATCGAATTTACGGCCCGATTGGTCACACTGTTGATATCCTTGCTGTTTTTGGCACCATTTTTGGTATCGCCACTACACTAGGACTCGGTGTTGAGCAAATTGGTTCTGGTTTGATTTCACTTGGCCTATTGGCTGAAAAATCACAGACTGTGACCATTCTTTCAATCGTTTTCATCACAGCAATGGCAACCTTTTCAGCAACAACAGGTGTTGCCAAAGGCATCAAAATTTTATCTGAGTTAAATACTTGGATTTGTATTGTCATCATTGGCTATTTCTTAATGGCCAGTAATGCTAACTACCTTATAGCTAGCACATTAACGACATTAGGCGAGTACCTATCGAACACTGTTGAAATGTCTCTTTGGACTGCCAGAAGTGATGAGGAACGCACTTGGCAAGGAGGATGGACCATCTTCTACTGGGGTTGGTGGATGGCGTGGGCTGCCTTTGTTGGTATGTTTATCGCTCGTATCTCGCGCGGTAGAACTATTCGCGGATTTATTTGTGGTGTGATGATCGTTCCCACTCTCGTCGGACTAATCTGGTTCAGTGTGATTGGAGCATCTGGTATCTATGCATCTCTATACAGCGCTGACATGAGTATTTACACTGCAGCTGTCACTAATTGGGATTATGCGGGTACGATCTACGAGTCATTTGATGTACTTACCCCAGGAATTATGGCGACTGTCGCCAAAGTAGTTGCTCTGTTTGTGGTCATCGTATTCTTCGTCACTGCCGCCGATTCTGGTACTTTAGTGCTAGGTCGTCTATTATCTTTCGGGCGTAGACCTCCAGTACAACAGCGCATTTTATGGGGCATCATCCTAGGTTTTGTCACCTTAGTCATTTTACTTCTAGGCGGAAAAGAAGCACTTAAAGCATTACAAGCAGCTTCAATTGCCGGCGCCTTACCTTTTACTCTTGTGATACTGGCGATGATGGTAGGCCTTGTCAAATCCATTAAGAGTGAAACGTTTGAAGAAAACGCTGAGTACCCTATTACGACTGTTTCAACAGAACAAAATGAAGTGGCAAAGGGGTCAGTGCATGAAACATCAAATGCCTAAATAAACTCAGTAAATAGCTGGCCGGGTAAGTGCTTGGCCAGCACTATTTTTGGGTATTTACACAACTAAACACCATTATCCAGTGCGCACTTTTTAGTCATTGAGTCGCTTTCGTTACGGCCTCGTTCATGGACAAGAACGCATTGGCTATTTATTCTCGTGTTTAGAATAAATCATCACAGTATCCTTGCTATGATTTCAATATTTACCTTAGCATTTGTAAAATAAAATTTTCGTAGCGCCCACATAGTGAAAAGATACCTTTACAGCGCTATGCTAGAAACACATTAACCAATATCACAGATTTTAAAAAAGCCATTACACTAGTAAGAAAAGAAGATATTGCCACTGATTCGCAAAAGTTTGGCAGAGTTTCTTAAATTCACCCCTTATTACACCAAGCTGCACACGAACACTCAGGTCTGCTTGATGATACAGAGATAAAAAAATGATTAAACGACTGCCCCCACTAAACTGGCTCAGAGCTTTTGAGGTCTCTGCAAAATATCTCAATTTCACTCAAGCGGCTCAAGAGCTAAATTTGACACAATCAGCGATTAGCCAGCAAGTGAAAGGGCTTGAAGCGCAACTTGGCGTATTACTTTTTAAACGATTACCGCGTGGCCTTGAACTCACTGAAGCAGGAAAGTCTTACATCCCCGTGGTACATGAGGCAATTGAACGCTTAATTGTCGCCACCGATGAGCTATTTGCCAAAAACAACCACAGCACTATCACCATCAGAGCCAGCTTAGTCTATTTAACGCACTGGCTAGCGCCGCGTCTGCCCGATTTTCACCAGCAGCACCCCAATATTCGACTGAAATTTTCCAGTTATATTTGGAACGAAGCACAAAGCCAAGATACCGATTTAGAAATACGTCATGGCTTGGGTAAATGGCCGGGGTTCTCAGCAGATCGTTTAAGCTGGGACAGTCTCGTTCCCGTTTGCAGCCCTGAATACTTGGCCAGATTTAGCGATACATTCACGCCGTTTACCTTAGAAACATTAGAGCAGTGCCAACTGATCAACATTATTGGCTATAACGAAGGCTGGGGACACTGGCTTAACAAAATGGCAGTTAAGAGCTCAAACCTTGACCAATGCTTGCAATTAGATAGCTTAATCCCCGCATTAGAGTTAGCAGCGCAAGGTCAAGGGATCGCGCTGGGCCGTACCTGTCTTATTGAACAGTTGCTTAAAAATAAAAGATTAGTGGCGCCGGTGGTTGAAAGAGTAGCCACTGATGAAGCTTTTTACTTAATTCAACAAGAAAATACACGAACACAAACCAACGCCACCATTTTCCGCTCTTGGTTACTTGACCAAGTTAATCATAAGCACTTGTAGGAACCCCTGCCCAACGCAGCTATATAAAACAACAATGTTCGCTACTTCCCTACAGGTAATCTCACCTTAACGGTCGTGCCAACGTTTGGCTGGCTTTCAAAAGTCATTTCCCCATTATGCGCCACTACAATCAATTGACATAGATACAAGCCAATACCAAAGCCGCCGGTATCGCGAGTTCTTGAGTCATCAGCACGATAAAAAGGTTCTGTTATATGCTCAAGCTCTTCTTTTGACATCCCCCTACCGTGATCTTTGATAACAATATTGAGCGAATGATCCACGAGACTTAAAACAATACTTGGCGGTTCAACGGCATGTCCCCCATGACAAATAGCATTCGATAAAAGATTGCGTAACAACAACCGCATACGCTGCTCATCGAGCCCTACCAAAGGTAATGCCTCGCTGCTGTTTTCAGCTACTTGAATGTTATTCTCGGGTAATTGAGCAATGACACTGCGCACTAAAGCCTCTATTTTCATGGGTTCTTTGTTGAGTACCGCGTGTTTAGTATTAATGCGCTCAGCCTCTAAAATATCGGTGATTAAATGCTCCATCTCCAATAGATCCTCTTCTAAACGTTTTGCATTGTTAGATTCCTCTAACATTTGCACGGCAATTTTTGCCCGCGTTAAAGGTGACCTTAATTCATGACTCATCGCTAATAATAAAGCGCGTTTGGCATCTAGCATCAACTCGATATCTTGTGCCATGCGGTTAATACTGGTCGACAACTCGCCCAAATCATTATCAGCTCTGACAGGGACTCGGTATTTCAAGTCCCCTTTCCCCATTTGTTTAACGCCTATCTTGATATCTTGCACAGGGCGTAACATGCGGCGTAATTGCCAAAAACTTAGTGCAAAGATAAGTAATAGCGCGCATATCGACCAATTGCGTAATCGATGATGTTCACCTTCTTTATTTTCATGAATAAGCTCAAAGTAAACTTGATAGCCATCAAATTGATTACGCATCAGAATACGATCATCAACATCGGCAAACGCCAACTGTTGGCCTTCTTTTTGTAGTTTCTTCAAGTAGCTTTTACTTTTCATCCCCCAATCGTGTTCTCGGGTTTCGAACTCAATTCCCTCAAGGTCTAATGCGGCTCCGGTGGAGCTGTAATTCAGTTGATCACTTTGAATATAGATATTGATAGGCAGACGCTTTGTGAGTTTTTTTGCCTGCTCCACATTCGGCGGATTGCCAATATCTTGATGGATATAATCCAGATACTGTTCTAAGTGCGGTCTGACATTCACCTTCCATTGATTGCCAAACCCGCCAATGAGTATGGCAACTATAAGAATAACAATGGCACTGGCAGATAAAGCGAAAACAAACATCAACCTTGCTGCGAGAGAGCGTCTGAAGCGTTTTTTAATCCCTATCATTGCGCGCTCTCCCTGCTCGATGTTGGTGAGACTGTTTGCGCGACAAAGGCATACCCTGATCCATAGACCGTTTTGATAGGAGCTGCAGGTTTGAGCTTAGTGCGTAGACGGCTGACCAGAATATCAACAGAGCGACTAAACAGCTCAGTATCAATGCCTTTTAGCTGGTTTAAAATGTCATCTCTTGAGAAATCTTTACCGGGATTTTTTGCCAGCAATAATAAGAATTGATATTCCATTGTGGTCAGCTGTATCTCACGTTGATCGACACAAACTCTACGTAACTCTTCATTGATAGTCAGTGAGTCAAACGCCAATAAGTTCTGCTTATGTGCCACCGGTATCTTACGCTTAATAATAGTGTTTAAGCGCGCGACAAGCTCACGAGGATCAAAAGGTTTAGGCAGATAATCATCTGCACCTATTTCAAGCCCCACTACTTTATCAGTCACCTCACCGCGAGCCGTCAGCATGATGACGGGGATTTCACTGAATTGTCGAATCTGACGGCATACTTCGAATCCGTCCATTTCGGGGAGCATCACATCCAAGATAACGGCGTCGTATTGATGGCTGCGAAGTTTATTCAGACCGACGGATGGCAACAGTGCGCTTTGCACTTCTATCGCGTAGCGCTCACAGTATTCAAGCAGTAATGGCGCTAACTTTTTATCATCGTCAATAAGCAGAACGGTATACATATTTGTTTGATCCAGTAACACAAGTTATTTTATCGGAGCCTGTCTGACAGCTTACCCCATCGATAAGTGAAACGCTCGCTGCTGTAACAATTCAATCCTATGTTGTTGAGTTTTAGTTAGTTTAACCAACCATTTCGACAATGCATTTAATACCTTTTGTAAAGAGCTAAATTCAGGAGCAGTAAAACTTGAATGGCTCACCCTTTGTTGTGCTTCGTCCGCATCAATGTACAAGAAATTAAGTAAATCTTGTTCTTGCATCGAATCGGGAGCTACCTGCGGCATTAAATCGATAGCTTTTTCCAGTAATTTACGCAACTGACGATGCTGTAAAGCATTTAAACCAATTTTAGTCGCTAGTGCTGATATCAATTCAGCAAAGGGAGTGACTTTTTCTGGAAAAAATAGAGAAGACCAAAATCCCTTTAAATCATTTGGCTTTCTTTTCGCCGCCACACTTTGAGTAACCGTTGCTAAAATATGATGCTCTTCCCTGAAAATGATATCCATGTCAACTCCCTGCCGGGCGATATCACCCGGCTTTAATAATCAAGTATTAATGCTGACCCCAGTGACCTTTACCCTGACGTTTATGCTCTAGAAACTCCAGAACTTCAGCCTTTTGTTCAGGATTGAGCCCATCGAGAAAGCTACCTAGCGCAGCGATAACCTCCGGTGCCGATTGATTGACAAACACCGTTTTGGCTTCAATCATCTGCAACGCTTTTTGCTGATCAAACTTGTCAGCCTTTAACAATGCGTCGATATCACTATGTAATGGCTGTCCTTGTGCTTTCAGCTCTTGTTTAAGTGACATAACAGTACTGCCTAAGGTACTTAGCTGCTCTTGTTGAGCGTCATTTAATTCAAGTTCACTACTGATGTAACTGGTGATGAACTCAAGGCGTTTTTCGCCGAAACCTTTTTTAGTTGCATAGGCTCCTGCAGCTGTCACTAGAGAAATAGACATAACCACTGCGCCAATAATTTTTGTAGAACGTTTCATAATGTTACTCCCTGTTTTTTGAACCTCTTTATTTGAGATTCGCTAGTTGATGGAAGTAGTATCTAAAAAAACACTGTTAAACTCTTTGCACTAACGCATCAGGTTGTAACAAGTTGTAACTTTTTCATTCAAATTCTGAAAAATCACCTAATATTTCAGTCTAGACTCGACGATTCAGCGCAAAATTAATTGCAAGTAATTGATATTAAATCAAAAATTTGATACAAGCAGATGTCAGCGATAAGTACTTAACAAAAGAAAAGGAAGGGAAGTTTACTTAAACGTAGCGATAACTTTAGGGGATGTCAGTTATCGCTACATGGTGCTCTCTGCGATTAAAGCAGTGCGTGCGCGCGCCCACCACAAATCAAAAGAATAGTAGTTTTAGCAAAGCCTAGAACTTGTAACCAATACCAATCATGTAGACCAAACTGCTGTATTGAGCAACATATGGTCATTAATTTGGTAATCAATACCCGCCTGTACACTGGCCACCATGAATCATCTAATTTTAGCTCGCCCAAACTGCTCTTTTCGTCAAAAAACGCGGTGTAGTTCAAATCAATACCAAAATAAGGCTGATAAGCAGAACCAGCCCCCATTGGGTAGTACTGCAAAGAAAGAGTCGGCGGCAGTTGTTTAGTTTCACCAAGTTCATTGCCATTAGAGTGATCTGATGCTTGAACGGCGTAGCAGCTAACAGCTCTACATCAAACTTATCACTGAACATATACGTTGCAGTAAGTCCCAACTTCGCAATCTTCCGCGGATTTGACCGCTTAGTTATCCACAGGAAAACCTGAGGACTTATTCGTTACTTCCTATGCAAAAATGCACGTATATTAGAGCACCACCGCACCGAAATTTTATTGGTCTGCATTAATGAAATACGCGCTGCAGAGCGCTTAGGTACTCGCGAATGACACCGTTCAATAAAAGCGATCTATAGCGTATCGATTAATACCGTACAAGGAGCCTGTCGGGCTCCTTGCCACAAATCAAGAAACACCTGAACTTTGCTTAGGTTTTCTAAACTTAGCAAATGCACTTAACTTCCATCCTAAATTTAGCCCTGTGACACTCAGTAAAATAATCACGATACCTAACCCTTGGTACAAGCTGAAGCTCTCTTGGTAGACAAAAAAGTCCACTACAATCGCCACCGCCGGGTACAAGAATGCCAATATTGCAATCAGCGTAATTGGAAGTTTCTGATAGGAAGAGTACATCAATATATACATAATACAGGTGTGCACTAAGCCCAATATAAGTAAGTAACTCCAACTCAACGCACTGCTGGGTAAATCACTAAAATTTGCCAACGGAATCAACACAACAATGCCTACCAGTGTATTAACCAGTGAAATAACTTCAGGTCTTATTTTAGTTAGCCGTTTTGTCAGCAGCGTATTAAGCGCGTACAACATTGCAGCACCTAAGGCCATCGCAAAACCTAGCAGTTGTTGCTCGCCACTAAAATCTTCAAGGCTCAGTTCAATGATTAATAATAAACCGATAAAAGCGGAGAAAAACCAAGGGAGCTTCCCTAAGGCTATTTTTTCACCCAATACCAAACTGCTCGCTAGCAGCAAGAAAAATGGCTGAGTATTATAAACCACGGTCGATAGGGAAATAGAGGCATAACTATAAGCGCTAAACAACAACACCCAATTACACACCAGCGCCAGAGCTGCCACCAAAGCAATCAGCACTGCCTTACCTTTCAGTGGCCAAGGGGATAAAAAACCACGCCAATAGCAGTAAATAAACAGCCCCATCGCGCCAAAAAGGCAGCGAAAGAAAATAACATTCCACACAGATTGCTCAGATTCAACCACTAAAAAGCCGATAAAACCGGACAACAACATCGCGGCAGACATTTGTAAAATACCCGATGTTTTGTTGGTCAAACGCATACTCCACTTCCTCAATTGTTGATTTATGCCGACAATTATCCCAGACTAAAATAAATTATATATGGTCTTTAATAAGCCAGCCCACTTATATGCTTTTAAATACAAGGTAACAAATAGAAAATGCCTAATAATCAAAACATCCCTTCCATCGATGCGACGGATATCAAAATTATAAATATTCTCAGCGACAATGCGCGAGCATCCGCCAGCGCTATTGCTACTGAAATAGGCATGTCAGCGCCAAGTATCAGTGAACGCATTAAACGCCTACAAGAAACCGGTATTATTAGCAAATTTACTATAGAGCTCAACACGCAATTAGTAGGCTATCCTTTTAGTGCTATTGTCAGGGTCAAACCTCTGCCTGGGAAAATTCATATTTTACAGCAGCGCTTAATTGAACTAGATAACTGTACCCAATGCGACAAAGTCACTGGTGAAGACTGCTTTATTGCCCGTTTACTCTTAAAATCTATCCCAGAATTAGACGATGTATTAGAGAGTATTGTCGAACTGGCAGAAACGAGTACAGCTATCATCAAGAAATCACCGGTTCAGCGCAGGTTGCCGAAGCTTTGAGCAACACTTACCAAATAATATTCGCAACCACACCTCACCGGCAAATAACGGGGAATATTTATTCTTTACAGTGCTTTAAAAAAAAAACGTTTTGCCATTCAACTTAATTTCTTATACACCATAGAGGCCTATATTAAGGTCTCTGTAAAGTGGCAAGTGAATACATAAAAGGAAACATAATCACGGTTCTACCAAATATGCGGCTCTCTCACGCGCGCGTTAGACTTCTTCCTTTTATGGTGTTTTACACAATAGATTTCTTGTAACACAGCCACATATAGCAACTTATCTGGTTTTCTGCGGCTTTTTTGTTTGAATTTGCGCCTAAATATACCCTACACCCCATGCCCTCTTGCATTTGTCGTTTAAAAAAGTTTCAATGCCCTTCATGTTTTAAAGAATAAATTATGTAAATAAACGTTCTTAGAGCAATAATATAAAAAGAATTATGCGGTGCGAAAAAAGCACTGAGCTCGAATGCTGCATACCTTCCGTAATAACGGATCAGCGTCAATTAAATGCAACATCCAAGTTAGTTCTCATCCTGAAACGGGGCCGTAACGAGAATGACTCAATGATTTAAAATGGGGACGACTAGATATGGGCGTTTGGTTGTTCCAAATAACGATATCTAGTCGTACGCAGATTGATTCAGTGAGGCGTTCGCAGTAGGCTTCTGTTTCTGAATGGGAACTAGTTATTAACCTTAAGAATTAAAGGCAAGTATCTACTTTTCTCACACCACGCAAAAACGCTTCGTGCGAGAAACATTTGCCTTACTGCGGAGAATACCCTTGATCAAAGTCGATGCTATTTCCAAGCATTTTGGCGGCGTTCGGGCGATCGATAATGTGAGCTTTGAAATAAAAAAAGGCTCCATTACCGGTTTAATAGGCCCTAACGGTGCTGGCAAAACCACCATGTTTAATACCATTGCCGGCCTTCATAAACCCACCCATGGTCGCATCGTACTCGATGGCCAAGACATCAGCGGATTAGAACCGCACCAGCTATTTGCCAAAGGCTTACTGCGTACTTTTCAACTCGCTCATGAATTCTCAACCATGACCGTGATTGAAAACCTGATGATGGTCCCCCCTCATCAGTTAGGTGAATCTCTCGCCAATACTTGGTTTAGACGCGCTGCGATTAAACAGCAAGAACAAAAAATTCGTCAAAAAGCGGAAGAAGTGATCGAGTTCCTCAAAATCGACCACGTCGCTTACGAGCTTGCCGGTAATTTATCAGGCGGTCAAAAAAAATTGATTGAGCTGGGCCGCACTATGATGGTTGATGCCAAAGTGGTACTCCTCGATGAAGTGGGCGCGGGTGTTAACCGCACACTTCTCGGTGAGATTGGCGACGCTATTATCAAGCTGAATAAAGAGCGCGGTTATACTTTCTGTATGATTGAGCACGATATGGATTTCATCGCTAGGCTTTGCGACCCCGTGATTGTGATGGCCGATGGTAAATTATTGGCGCAGGGCACCGCAGATGAAGTGACCAGTAATGAAACTGTGATTGAAGCTTATCTCGGCACAGGTCTAAAGAACAAAGACCTCAACACGGGAGGCCCAGTATGAGCTTTTTAGTCGGCAAGAGTTTATCCGGTGGTTACGGTGGCCCAGACATCTTAAAAGGCTGCAACATCGAAGTTGATAAAGGTGAAGTCGCGGTGATCGTTGGCCCTAACGGCGCCGGCAAATCCACCGCCATGAAAGCCTTTTTAGGCATGTTGCAAATGACCGGCGGTAGCATCACGTTAGGGGGTGAAGATATTATCCACTTAACACCGCAGGAACGTGTACGCCAAGGCATCGGCTTTGTACCACAAACGCACAATGTATTTACGGGCATGAGTGTTGAAGAAAACTTAGAGATGGGCGCCTTCATCCGCGATGATGATATAGCCGACACCATTGAAGAGATTTATGAGCTATTCCCCATTTTAAAGCAAAAGCGCTTACAAGCGGCGGGCGAGTTATCCGGCGGACAGCGCCAGCAAGTGGCTGTTGGACGCGCGATGATGACACGTCCGAGCGTGTTGATGCTCGATGAGCCTACCGCAGGTGTCTCACCGATTGTCATGGATGAGTTGTTTGATCGTATCTTAGAAGTGAAATCTAAAGGTGTGGCCGTGCTGATGGTGGAGCAGAATGCTCGCCAGGCACTAGAAATCGCCGATAAAGGTTATGTACTTGTTATGGGCGAAAACCGCTTTACTGGCACGGGCCAAGAACTACTGTCCGATGCAGATGTTCGCAAATCATTTTTGGGGGGCTAATTGATGCCTGAGTTAATCGACTTATTAAACGCCCTCGTATTGATGACAAACTACGTTATCTTACCAGCGCTTACCTACGGATCGCAGCTTGCACTCGGGGCGCTAGGCGTCACTTTAGTGTTCGCCATACTGCGTTTTTCTAACTTCGCCCACGGCGATACGATGGCCTTTGGCGCCATGGCCACTATTTTAGTGACTTGGTGGTTTCAATCGATGGGTGTCTCTTTTGGGCCGTTACCGACCGCCTTGCTAGCACTACCTTTGGGTATTGCAGTGACAGCATTGTTTGTATTGGGAACCGATAAATTTGTCTATAAACACTATCGCGGTATCGGTGCAAAACCTATCACTATTGTGATGGTATCCGTTGGCGTGATGTTTATCATGAACGGCCTAGTGCGCTTTATTATTGGTCCATCAGATCAGCGCTTTGCCGACGGCGTACGCTTTATCTTTAAAGCGCGTGAGTTCAAAGAGTGGAGCGGGTTATCTGAAGGGCTAGCTCTGCGCAGCTCACAAGTAATCACTATTGTCATAGCGGTCGCCTTAGTCGCTGCGCTGTTCTGGTTCTTACAAAAGACCAAAACCGGCAAGGCGATGCGCGCATTTTCGGACAACGAAAACCTCGCGCTGCTATCGGGTATAGACCCCGATAAAATCGTGCGTATCACTTGGATACTGGCAGCGATACTAGCAACCGTCGCAGGCGTTCTCTACGGCTTGGATAAGAGCTTCAAACCTTTTGTTTACTTCCAATTACTGCTGCCTATATTTGCCGCTGCCATTGTTGGTGGTCTAGGTAAACCTATTGGTGCGATTGCCGGTGGCTTTGTTATCGCCTTCTCAGAAGTGGCCATTACCTATGTGTATAAGAAGTTTTTAATCTATCTACTACCGACGGATATGGAACCGGACAGCCTTGTTCAGCTGTTGGCCACTGAATATAAATTCGCCGTTTCTTTCGTGATTTTAGTGTTAGTACTCCTGGTAAAACCGACGGGATTGTTTAAGGGGAAAGTCGTATGAATCCATTAACGAACCCTACTCTGCGCCCGTACACTGTCTTTGGCATCATGGCGGCGCTACTGATTTTTGTCGGTACTACTCAGTCTTGGGGTGTCTCTCTCACTATTATTAACATGTGCATTATCTCAGCCATTATGACCTTAGGTGTAAACATCCAATGGGGTTATGCAGGGTTATTTAATGTCGGCATTATGGGTTTTTGTGCCTTAGGGGGGGCGGCGGCGGTGTTGGTATCAAGTGATCCTGTCGTTGATGCACAATCTGCTGGCGGCACTGGCATGGCACTGGCGTTACTGAGCTTAGTGGGCGGTAGCTGTTTTGTTTACATGCTGCACAAGTTTTGGGGTAAACGTCCGCTGCGTGGTTTGATCACTTTTATAGCAGCACTGGGTGTGTACTTTCTCGCCAGGCACTTTTACGATCCAGCAAGCGCGGCAATTGAAGCGGTAAACCCCGCCAAAACCGGCTTTTTAGGCGGGCTTGGTTTACCGATTATCTTCTCGTGGTTGGTCGGTGGTTTATTTGCCGCAGGCGCTGCATGGCTGATAGGTAAAGTGACTTTAGGCCTGCGTACTGACTACTTGGCCATTGCCACTTTAGGTATCGCCGAAATTATCGTCGCATTGCTTAAGAACGAAGAATGGCTAACGCGTGGTGCTAAAAATGTCACCGGTTTACCGCGCCCCGTGCCTTTTGAAGTCGATTTACAGCAAACGAGCTGGTTTATCGATCTTATCGCTAGATTTAACGCTGACGCTTTAACAGCGCTTGCCGGCGATGAGCGCACTGCTCTATTGAAAACATTGGTCATGGACGCCTCTGGCATCACCGTTAAGCTATGCTATGCACTGCTTTTCACCAGCGTACTGCTGATTCTTTTTGCACTAGCACAACTGGCATTAAACTCCCCTTGGGGGCGTATGGTACGCGCCATTCGCGACAACGAAACCGCTGCAGGTGCCATGGGTAAAGATGTTAAAGCCCGCCACTTACAGATCTTTGTGATTGGCTCTGCCGTAGTCGGTATTGCCGGTGCCATGATGACCACTTTAGATGGTCAATTTACGCCGGGCACCTATAACCCTTTACGCTATACTTTCCTTATCTGGGTGATGGTAATCGTCGGGGGTTCTGGAAACAACTTAGGTTCTATCCTTGGCGGTTTCCTTGTCTGGTTTATCTGGATTGAGGCCGAGCCTCTCGGTAACTGGATGATGAGTGTTGTCACTTCAGGATTAGATCCCGCGAGTGAGCTGCGTGCTCACTTAATTGGCAGCGCCCAGTATATGCGTTTGATGGTGATGGGAGGGGTGCTCTTATTAGTCCTTCGCTTTAGTCCAAGCGGTATATTACCGGAGCGATCCGGACACAAATAGTATTGAGAGATTTTGTACTAAACTTTACAGTGAATGCTAAGGAGCGAAAAGCTGTAAAGTTATAAATAAAAAGCAGGAATTTATCATTAGTCCCTGTGATTTCAACACAGTCTATGTAAAACGAGATAGCGTAGAATAATTAAAATGAGCTAATAACTTGAATCAACACCTTCACTTTGAAATCAATGATTCAGGCGTTTAATTTAGCCAACCACACTATATTGGAGACCATCTGATGAAGAAGCACTTATTAAGTATTGCGTTAACAGCGGCAATGGCAACAACAAGTTTAGCCCATGCAGCCGATATCAAAGTTGGCGTAATCTT
>Ga0209291_1002444_pt1 | contig 15009 bp, 10 predicted proteins | sample GOMGulsemesocosm_FD_184633 | JGI IMG/M metagenome (GOLD analysis project Ga0209291, IMG submission 184633) | Methane-oxidizing microbial communities from mesocosms in the Gulf of Mexico - GOM9B Gulf of Mexico (SPAdes) (version 2) | ecosystem: Environmental > Aquatic > Marine > Cold seeps...
ATACCATATCGGTTTATACAGAGAATAATTTAGGAGTAATGAACAGAATTTCTGGCATTTTCTTAAAAAGACATATCAATTTAGAAAGCATAACAGCTTCTCAATCTGAAATAGAAAATGTATTTCGCTTTGTGTTTGTAATTAAAATTAGCGAAGTACGTGTTCGTAAACTAGTAGGACAAATAGAGAAACAAATAGAAGTAATTAGAGCTTATGCGCATACTGATGATGAAACAATATACCAAGAATCAGCTATGTATAAGTTATCTTCTGATTCATTGTTTGATGAACGACAAATACAAAATATCATCAAAAATAGTCACGCAAATATAGTAACAGTATCTCGTGATTCTTTTGTAATTGAAAAAACTGGTAGAAGACATGAGACAGAACAGTTATACCAAGATTTAAAACCTCATGGGCTTTTACAATTTGTTCGGTCAGGGAGAATATCAGTAACAAAAGAACCAATGAGAATTTCAGAAATGTTGACAGATTTTTAAAGCAATTAGTAATTCAATTTATATATGAGGGTTTACCTCAAAAAACAAAAATATTAATACATCCCTGACGGAAATTTCGTTTGGATTTTGACAAAAAAAGTAACAATGAAAAACTATTTCAATACCCTATCATTAAGAGATCAATTAACAGAATTAGGAAAATGTAGATTTATGAATGCTTCAGAATTTGAAGACGGCATAAAGGCATTAGAAGGTAAGAAAATTGTAATTGTAGGATGTGGCGCACAAGGATTAAACCAAGGACTAAACATGAGAGACTCTGGTTTAGATATTTCTTATGCTTTACGTGCTCAAGCTATTTCAGATCAACGTCAATCTTATAAAAATGCTTCTGAGAACAACTTTACTGTTGGAACCTATGAAGAACTAATACCATCTGCTGATTTAGTATTAAACTTAACACCAGACAAGCAACATACAAACGCAGTAAGTACTGTAATGCCTTTAATGAAAAAAGGAGCAACATTATCATACTCACACGGATTTAATATTGTTGAAGAAGGAATGCAAATTCGCGAAGACTTAACTGTAATAATGGTCGCTCCTAAGTGTCCCGGGTCTGAAGTTAGAGAAGAATACAAAAGAGGATTTGGAGTACCTACTTTAATTGCTGTACACCCTGAGAATGACCCTGAAGGAAAAGGTTTAGCTCAAGCTAAAGCATATGCTGTAGGTACAGGAGGACATAGAGCTGGTGTATTAGAATCATCATTTGTTGCTGAAGTAAAATCTGATTTAATGGGTGAACAAACCATTTTATGTGGAGTATTACAAACAGGAGCTATTTTATCATTCGATAAAATGGTAGAAGAAGGTATTGCCCCAGGTTATGCTGCTAAATTGATTCAGTATGGTTGGGAAACAATCACTGAAGCATTAAAGCATGGTGGAATTACCAATATGATGGATCGTTTATCAAATCCTGCTAAAATAAAAGCATTTGAAATTTCTGAAGAGCTAAAAGATATCATGCGTCCGTTATTCCAAAAACACATGGATGATATTATCTCTGGACACTTCTCTAAAACGATGATGGAAGACTGGGCAAATGACGATATAAACTTATTAACTTGGAGAGCTGCTACTGGAGAAACTGCCTTTGAAAAAACTGCTATCACTGAGCAAGAATTTTCTGAACAAGAGTTTTTTGACCACGGAACCTTATTAGTTGCTTTTGTTAGAGCTGGTGTTGAATTAGCTTTTGAAACAATGACTGCTTCTGGAATTATTGCTGAATCGGCTTATTATGAGTCTTTACATGAAACTCCACTAATAGCAAATACCATTGCGCGTAAAAAGTTATTTGAAATGAATAGAGTAATTTCTGATACTGCTGAGTACGGATGTTACTTATTTGATCACGCTTGCAAACCTTTATTAACTGATTTCATGAAAACAGTTAATACGGATTTAATAGGGAAATCATATACTGATAAAAACGGAGTAGACAACCAACAATTAATTGCTATCAATAGCGAAATTAGAAATCATCCAGCAGAAAAAATTGGAGCTAAACTAAGAGCTTCAATGACAGCTATGAAACAAATTAGCTTAAACTAAGAACTCCTTTTTTAATTGAATTTTAAAGAGGTGTTGAAATCACCTCTTTTTTATCATAAACAAAAATCATGGAAACAAAAACAATCTACCTCCCATCACTCACTGCTGTAGAAAAAGCTGCCACACGCATAAAAGATGTAGTAGCTACAACACCTTTGCAATTAAATGCTACAGCTTCTAATAAAATGGAAGCTCAGGTATATTTAAAAAGAGAAGATTTACAATTAGTTCGATCTTACAAAATTCGTGGTGCCTATAATAAAATTAGTTCTTTAAACAAAGAAGAAAGAGAAAGAGGTATTGTTTGTGCAAGCGCAGGTAATCACGCTCAGGGAGTAGCTTTTTCATGTAATAGGCTTCAAATAAAAGGAACTATATTTATGCCCGTCCCTACCCCAAATCAAAAAATAGAACAAGTGAGAATGTTTGGCGGTGACTATTGTGATATTCAATTAGTAGGTGATACCTTTGATGATGCACAAAAAGCAGCTGTAGCGTATGAAATAGAAAACAAGCTGTCCTTTGTACATCCTTTTGATGATGAAAAAGTAATTGAAGGGCAAGGAACTATAGGTTTAGAAATCTTGGAGCAAATAAATGAACCAATAGATTATGTATTTGTTCCCGTTGGCGGTGGTGGCTTGGCTTCAGGGTTGAGTGCGGTATTCAACCAATTATCTCCCAACACTAAAATAATTGGTGTGGAGCCTGAAGGAGCTCCCTCTATGAGTACTTCTATAACAAATCAAGAAAACACCACCTTAGATAGAATAGAAAAATTTGTTGATGGTGCAGCTGTTAAACGGGTTGGTGACTTAACATTTAATATCTGTAAAGAGTTATTAGATGATATGGTTACCGTTCCTGAGGGAAAAGTATGTCAGACTATTTTAGAATTGTATACAAAAGATGCAATTGTCGTTGAACCTGCAGGAGCATTAACATTGGCAGCTTTAGATCAATATAGAGATATTATAAAAGGAAAAAGAGTTGTTTGTGTGGTTAGCGGTAGTAATAATGACATTACCAGAACTTCTGAAATTAAAGAACGTGCTTTATTACATGAAAACTTAAAGCATTATTTTATGGTACGCTTCCCACAACGAGCAGGCGCCTTAAAAGAATTTGTTATTGAAGTATTAGGGCCAAATGATGATATTACTCATTTTGAATATTCCAAAAAACATTCACGAGAAAAAGGACCAGCAATTGTTGGTGTAGTACTAAAGCAATCATCAGACTTGGAACCATTAATTACACGTATGAAAGAAAATAATTTTTATGGTGATTATTTAAATCCTAAACCTGATTTATTTCAATTTTTGATATAAGTATAAAGCAACACTTCCTTAATCTAATAAAAACAATACTTACTATAACATTGGTTTTATGAATGTACTATCGTTGTATGTTTGAAGTATTAATAGTATTTTTTTTCACTTATTATGGGTTTTAAGTAAAGGAAAACGAAAAAGCCAGACACTCGTCTGGCTTTTTTTATGCTATAAAATTAATATTTATATTATTGTCGACTGCCCTACCTCAATATTTGTAGGATATATATTTAAATCGTCACTATTTGTAATATATTTCATAATAAAACTTCCTACATTATCAGTAGAATATGTACTTGTAGTATTTAAGTCAGGAGTACAAACCCCTAAAGCAATCGATTCTTCTACAGCTTCACGTACATCATCAGCTTCATCATTTAATTTAAAATGATCTAATAACATCGCAGCTGATAAAATAGAAGCTACCGGATTAGCAATTCCTTTCCCTTTGGCTTGTGGGTACGATCCATGAATTGGTTCAAACAGTGCTTTATCATCTCCTGTTGAGGCTGATGCTAATAAACCAATTGAACCTCCTATAACACTTGCTTCGTCAGAAATGATATCACCAAACATATTTTCAGTTAAAATTACATCAAACTGTTTAGGGTTTAAAATCATTTGCATTGCCGCATTATCTACAAACAAAAAATCTAAACTAACATCAGGATATCCAGTAGCTATTTCCGTAACTACTTTACGCCAAAGCCTAGAAGTTTCTAACACATTTGCTTTATCAACCAATGTTACTTTTTTACGCCTGTTTTGAGCTGCTTTAAATGCCTCATGAGTTATGCGAGTAATTTCTTCAGCTGTATAAGTACAATCGTCACTAGCAATAGTTCCTGCTTTATTTAATGATTTCTTCCCAAAATAAATACCACTAGTCAACTCCCTATAAATAACCATGTCAGCACCTTTGATAATTTCTTCTTTTAAAGGAGATTTATCTATTAATGCATCATATGCTTTAACTGGACGAACATTAGTATACAAGTTTAATGCTTTACGCAATGCTAATAACCCTTGCTCTGGACGAACTTTTGCAGTAGGATCATTATCATATTTCGGATCACCTATCGCACCAAACAATATTGCATCATTCTTTAAGCAAACAGAAAGTGTTTCCTTAGGTAAAGGTTCTCCTGTTTCATCAATAGCGATAGCCCCCATTAATGCTTCTTGATACTGAAAATCATGATTGTACTTTTTAGCAATCGCATTTAAAACTTTTATTGATTGAGTTGTTACTTCTGGTCCAACTCCATCTCCCGACAATACAGCTATATTTAACTTCATGACTTTAATTATTTTGTGTTTCGAATTGTTCTATTTTTTCTTTTTGATTTAGCAGGTAATCTATATCATCATATCCGTTTAACAAACAAGTTTTTTTATAACTATTAATTTCAAATGACTCAGACTCACCAGTTGACAATAACGTTATTATTTGTGCTTCTAAATCTACTTTTATTTCAGAGCCAGGTGTATCGGTAACATTTGTAAGCAGTTTCTTTAAAAAAGCTGGACTAACCTCAACAGGAAGTAATCCATTATTAAGTGCATTTCCTTTAAAAATATCAGCAAAAAAGCTAGATACAACAACTTTAAACCCATAATCTCCAATAGCCCAAGCTGCATGCTCTCTACTCGATCCACACCCAAAATTATGACCTGTTATTAAAATTTCACCTGAATATTTATCGTCATTTAAAGCGAACCCCACATTTAGGTTTCCTTCTTTATCAAAACGCCAATCTCTAAATACATTATTACCAAAACCCTGACGGTCTGTAGCTTTTAAAAAACGTGCTGGAATAATTTGATCTGTATCTATATTTTCTATAGCTAATGGTATTGCTTTCGATTGTACAATTGTGAACTTTTCCATATTAATTTAAATGTTTTGTAATATCAATTATTTTTCCTTCTATTGCTGTAGCCGCAGCCACTAGTGGACTTGCCAATAATGTTTTTGATCCTTGACCTTGTCTACCTTCAAAATTTCTATTAGACGTTGACACACAGTATTCACCTTCAGGAATTTTATCATCATTCATTGCCAAACAGGCTGAACATCCAGGCTGACGTAATTCAAAACCAGCATCAACGAAAATTTTATCTAAACCTTCTGCTTTAATTTGTTTCGCTACACGTTGTGACCCTGGAACCAACCATGCATTTATATTGGATGCTTTTTGCTTTCCTTTAATGTAATTTGCTGCCACTCTAAAATCCTCTATACGCGAGTTAGTACAACTTCCTAGAAACACGTAATTAATTTCTTTCCCTATTAAAGACTCTCCTTTTTTAAACCCCATATAGGATAGAGATTTTTCAAATGAAGCATTATCATTAGTAGGAATGCTTTCTGATATTTTTATTCCCATTCCTGGGTTTGTCCCATAAGTAATCATTGGTTCAATATCAGTTGCATCAAAAGTATGTTCGCAATCAAACACTGCATCAACATCCGTTTTTAAATGCTCCCACTCCACTATTTTTTTTTCAAAACTCGCCTTTTCAGGAGCAAAATCACGTCCTTTCACATAATCATAAGTAGTTTGATCAGGAGCAATCATTCCACCACGTGCCCCCATTTCTATACTCATATTACAAACAGTCATTCTGCCTTCCATAGTCATGTTTTCAAACACATCTCCTGCAAATTCAACAAAATGCCCTGTACCTGCATCAGTTCCTAACTTAGCAATTACATATAAGGCTACATCTTTTGGATGCACACCGTTTTTCAACTTTCCTTTTACTGAAATACGCATACTTTTAGGCTTATCCAATAATAAGCACTGACTAGCGAATACTTGAGCTACTTGACTTGTTCCTATTCCAAAAGCAATAGATCCAAAAGCACCATGTGTTGAAGTATGGCTATCACCACAAACCAAAGTCATCCCTGGTTGTGTAATCCCTAATTCAGGTGCAATAACATGAATGATACCATTGTTCTCATGCCCTAACCCATACAACTCAATATCATTTTCAGCACAATTTTTAGTCAACTGTGCTAATTGATTTCTTGACAACACGTCCTTTATCGGTAAATGCTGATTTACAGTTGGTGTATTATGATCCGCTGTTGCAACAACTTGCTCTGGTCTAAACAACGTAACATTTCTTTTCTTTAATTCATTAAAAGCCTGCGGGCTTGTAACTTCATGAATTAAGTGTTTGTCTATATATAAAATTTGTGGACCATCTGGGATGCTATCCACAACATGCTTATCCCATACTTTATCAAATAATGTCTTTCCCATAACTTAAGCGTATATTGGCCTTGAAACTCCTGTTAACTTCATAATTTGATGTATGTCCGCATCAATTACCTCTTTCTTTTTATCTGCAAAATCTAAAAACTTAGGATATACTTTATCCAATTCCAACTTTGTTAGTTCGTATCCAATATTCTTAGCTCTATACGCTATCGCTGCTCGACCACTTCTCGCTGTTAGAATAATTGAAGATTCATTTACCCCTACATCCGCTGGATTAATAATTTCGTATGTTTCTCTGTTTTTAATCACACCATCTTGATGTATTCCAGAACTATGTGCAAAAGCATTAGCTCCTACAATTGCCTTATTTGGCTGAACCATCATCCCCATACTATCTGATACTAACTGACTCATTTCCGTCAATAACTTAGCATTGATATTCGTGTTCAAATTTAAATAAGGGTGTTGCTTTAAAATCATAACTACCTCTTCTAAAGAAGTATTCCCTGCACGTTCGCCAATTCCGTTTATTGTACATTCAATTTGTCTTGCTCCATTCATTGCTCCAGCAATAGAATTTGCTGTAGCCAATCCTAAATCATTATGGCAATGGCAGGATAAAACAGCCTTGTCAATTCCCGTTACATTCTCTTTCAAGTACTTAATTTTCGCACCATATTCTTCTGGCAAACAATACCCTGTTGTATCAGGAATATTTAATACTGTAGCTCCAGCTTTTATCACTGCTTCACAAACACGTGCTAAAAACTCGTTATCAGTACGTCCAGCATCTTCTGCATAAAATTCAACATCTTCTACAAAAGTTTTTGCATAAGCAACCGCAGTAACTGCAAGCTCAATAATTTCCTCTTTTGATGAATTAAATTTGTATTTAATATGTGATTCTGATGTTCCAATACCAGTATGTATTCTTGGCCTTTTAGCAAATTTCAAAGCATTAGCTGCAACCTCAATATCATTTTTTACTGCTCGAGTTAAACCGCAAACAGTTGCGTTTTTTACCAATTTTGAAATTTCTGTAACCGAGTTAAAATCTCCAGGGCTTGAAACTGGAAAACCTGCTTCAATAATATCAACCCCTAAAAAGTCTAATTTTTCGGCAATAACTAGTTTTTGTGTAGTGTTTAACTTACATCCAGGAACTTGTTCCCCATCTCTTAATGTCGTGTCGAATATTTGAACTTTATTAGAACTCATCTTTCAAAAATTTATATGAATATTTCTTTTATTTGAAACAAAAGTATACTTTAGTAATAGCTCAAAGCAGTGTGTTTTTTATTAAAACTACACTCTTTAAAAAACAACAAAAGCTCACAAACCCTTTATATAATAGACTTTAGTTAATTATTTTTTACAATGTTAAACAATCAAAAAGATCCCTTATTTATTTTAATCAAGTCACTTTCTAAATCAGAAAAGAGACAGTTTAAATTATTTGTAGGACGCTTAGAAGGAAATACTAATTCTAAATTTTTAGCATTATTTAACCACATAGACAAGCACGATTTTTTTGAAGAAAAGATAATTCTGAAAAAGGGGATCGTATCTAAATTACAGCTCTCTAATTTAAAAGCTAATTTATATAAACAAATACTTAAAAGTTTACGCTTGAGTTTTGCTAATCAAAACATAAGAGTTGCTTTACGAGAACAATTAGATTATGCAACTATTTTATACGACAAAGGCTTATCAAAACAGAGCTTAAAAATATTAGATAAAGCTAAGGGAATTGCCATAAAAAATGGCGAAAAAAACATTGCTTATGAAATTGTAGAACTAGAAAAGATAATTGAGAGCCAATACATCACTAGAAGTACAGAAAATAGAGCTGATGAATTAGCTATACAGGCAAAAGAGCTAAGTAGTCAAAACGTTATTGCCAGTAAACTTTCAAATTTATCGCTTCAATTGTACGGAGTATTACTGAAGGTAGGTTATATAAAAAGTAAAAAAGACTACGATGAGGTATATACGTATTTTCATGATAGACTCCCGAAATACAACAGTAATGAACTTGGCTTTCGTGAAAAACTATGGCTATACAAGGCACATTTATGGTATAATTTTTTAATTCAAGACTTTTTATCTTGTTATAAATATGCTAGAAAATGGGTGGATTTATTTGAGTCAAACCCAGGTATGATAAAAGTAAATCCTGTATTTTATTTGAAAGGGGTTCACTATTTATTAGAATCTTTATTTTATATCAAACATCAAACTAAATTTAATGAAACGCTAAATAAATTAGAGCAAAATATTAACACTGAATTAATATTGCAAAATGACAATACTAAAGCACTGAGTTTCATCTACCTATACACAAACAAGTTAAATATTCATTTTTTAAGCGGCGAATTTAATGAAGGTTTACCCTTAGTTTCTGAAATTGAAGAGCAAATTAATTTTCATAAAAATAGAATTGACCAACACCATATTATGCTTTTTTACTATAAAATTGCATGTATGTATTTTGGAGCTGGTAAGCATGACCTATCCATCATGTATTTGAACAAAATAATTGACACCAAAAACGTATCCATTAGGGAAGATTTAATGTGTTTTTCTAGAATTTTAAATTTAATTGTACATTTTGACGCAGGTATAGATGAAAATTTAGATGTTCAATTAAAAGATACTTATCGATTTTTATTAAAGATGAATGACCTTCATGCAATTCAAAAAGAATTGCTTAAATTTTTACGAGAAATAGTTGACCTTTATCCGCATCAAATTAAAGGGGCTTTTAAAAAACTACATGCTACTTTACTTAGGTATGAAGACCATCCATATGAAAAAAGAGCATTTTTATATTTAGATATTTTATCATGGCTTGAGAGTAAATTTGAAAACAAATCCGTCGCACACATCATCCAAAACAAAGCACAAAAAATATTGCGATAACAACCTTGTTTTTATAGATAATTTAAGCTTGTTGGTATAAGTTTAAAAAATAAATTTGGTTAGTAACTTTTTCTGTTGTTATCTTTGCAGCATAATAAAACCGTTCATTCATTTATTAGATGTTATCAAGAAAGGCAGAGGGAATAGACCCGATGAAGCCTTAGCAACCCTTTACATTGCGTAAAGAAGGTGCTACATTCTACCTATTAATTTTAGGGTAGATAACTCAAAAGTTTCTTTTAAATTCTTAGAAGAACATTTTTTACTCATTTTTCTTGTTTAACCATATATCCACTTTTCGTGGATTTTTTAGTTTGTTTTAATTACAAGTCTATTGTGGCCCTACATCTGTATATTTCTGAATAGTTTTCAATTTTTTATAAAATGAAAAGTATCTCAAGTACGCAAACATCGAATCTATTACAAATCAATATTTATATGCATTCCTATATGAATTGATATTACCAAAACAAAAATCCCTTGGTAATATCAATAAATATAAGGGAGCAATTAGTATAATATAAAAACAGATTCAGATGAGTACAATACAACATATAGAAATACCTAGTTATACAACCGAAAAAGGAAGAACATATATTTCCTTAGCACTAAGCTATCAAGTTTTTGGTAAAGCTACCAATGCTGCTCCAATAGTTTTAGTTAACCATGCATTAACGGGAAATAGCGATGTTACCGGTATAAATGGCTGGTGGAAAGATATTGTTGGAGAAAACAAATTAATCGACACCAATAAATACTCCGTGATAGCCTTTAACATCCCTGGAAATGGAGCTGATAATTATTTAATTAAAAGTTACACTGATTTTACTGCTAGAGATATCGCTGCCATATTCAAAATTGGTTTAGATATTTTAAATATTAAAAAATTATATGCTGTAATTGGTGGTTCAATTGGTGGAGGAATTGCATGGGAACTTGCAGCCTTATACCCCGATTTAATTGAGAACTTAATTCCAATAGCTACAGACTGGAAAGCTACTGATTGGCTCAAGGCAAACACGAAAGTACAAGAGTTAATTTTAAATAACTCATCTAATCCGGTACACGATGCTAGAGTTCATGCTATGAACTTATATAGAACTCCTGAATCATATAGCTCAAAATTCAACAGATCAACAAATACTGATTCAAACATTCCAAACGTTGAAAGCTGGCTATTGCATCATGGGAAAAAACTACAAGAACGATTTCAACCAACATCATACAAACTCGTAAATCATTTGTTAAGCACAATTGATATAACTAGAGGTCGAGGTGATTTATTAGAAGTAGCATCTTTAATCAAATCAAACATTTTTATTATCGGAATTGATAGTGATTTGTTTTTCTCTGCTAAAGAAAACAATGACACTTTTTTAAGCTTATCAAAAGTAAAAAGCAATGTTCATTACGGTGAAATAAAGTCAATTCATGGACACGATGCTTTTTTAATTGAATATGAGCAAATAGAACAATTACTACAAAACGTATTTACAAATAAATCAACAACACAACAGCAAGCAGTTGCAGTATAACCTCTTTAAGAGGAATAAAAACAATAAACAAAATGAGTACAATAGTTATAAAATTTGGCGGAAAATCATTAGCCAACGGAACAGGATTAAATAATGTATTACGCATTATAAAAGATAAACAAGCAGCACATAAAAATATTGTAGTAGTCGTTTCTGCAAGAGGAAATACTACTGATCAATTAGAAAATTTATTGGAAACTGCTAAGCAGAAAAAAGAGTACCGTAAAGCTTTAGAAAACTTAAAGAAAGAACAATTAATCCCTTATTATTCTTTAGAGTTAGAACAAAACTTTACTACTTTGGAAAGCATTTTAAAAGGTGTTAGTTACTTAGGTGATTATAGCCCTAAAATAAAAGATGAAATATTGGCTCAAGGTGAGTTATTCGCTGCTAAACAAGTTGCGAAATTATTAGTTAAAGAAGGTCTTACAGCAAATTTTGTTGACTCTAGAAAACTTATCCTTACGGATAGTAGCTTCGGTGACGCATTAACTTTAGATAAAGAATCACAAGAAAGGGTTAAAAACTACTTCAATAATCAAGAAGAGAATATCATAAATGTTGTAACAGGATTTATTGCTTCAAATTCAGAAGGAGAAACCACTACTCTCGGTAGAAACGGGAGTAATTACAGTGCTTCACTTTTAGCAAATTACCTAAATGCTAGTGAGTTTCAAAACTACACCCATGTTGATGGTATCTTCACGGCTAATCCTGATTTAGTTCCTGACGCACAAAAAATTGAACAACTGTCATTCAATGAAGCAAATGAATTAGCTAATTTTGGAGCTTCTATTTTACATGCCAAAACGATTCTTCCTTTAGTTGAAAAAGATATTCCTTTACGTATTTTAAATACATTTAATACAACCGATAATGGAACAATAATTACTAAAGATGATACTCAAAAAGGAATTAAATCAATTTCTGTTTTAGACGATGTTTCATTATTAACTTTTGAAGGGCGCGGTTTATTAGGGAAGGTAGGTGTTGATGCTCGAATATTTAAAGCTTTAAGCAATAAAGATATTAGTGTAAGTATTATTTCTCAAGGCTCTTCAGAAAGAGGTATCGGATTGGTAATCAAAACTAATAGAGCTACCGATGCTATTTTAGCATTAGAAAAAGAATTTGAAACTGATTTTTATAAACGAGATGTAAATAAAATTAGTGTACTTGATGATGTTGCTGTTATTTCTATAATAGGCCAGGAATTAAATGATTTTCATAAACCATTTAATGCATTGATAAAAAATCAAATAACTCCTTTACTTTTTAATAACACTATCACAGGAAAAAACGTAAGTATTATAGTAAAGAAAGATCAATTAAACAAAGCCGTAAATGTTATTCACGGACAAGTTTTTGGTGTCGCTAAAAAAATTAACATCGCTATTTTTGGTAAAGGTTTGGTTGGTGGAACGCTAATTAATCAAATTTTAAGTAATGCCAAAGCTATTTTAAAACGTCGCCAAATTCAATTGAATATTGTTGCAGTTGCCAGTTCTAAAAAAGTATTGTTGAACAAAAATGGAGTTTCAGAAAATTGGGAAACGGAATTGCAAGAAAATGGAGTTGAAAATTACAGCCTTGATACTATTACTAATTTTGCGGCGGCGCATCATTTAGAAAACTTAATAGCAGTTGATAATACAGCTAGTGTTGAATTTATTCAACAATATATTCCTTTGGTGAAAGCTGGATTCGATTTAGTTTCTTCAAATAAAATTGCCAATACGAGTGATAATGAATTCTATATTCAATTAAGAGAAATATTAAAAGAGAACAACAAACAATACTTATATGAAACTAATGTAGGTGCTGGATTACCATTGATAGATACGATCAAATTACTTCATCATTCTGGAGAGGATATTGTAAAAATAAAAGGAGTTTTTTCTGGTTCACTAAGTTATTTATTCAACACTTTTTCTGGGGAAGACAGACCATTTTCTGAAGTTTTACAAGAAGCAATCGACAAAGGATTTACAGAACCTGATCCTCGAGAAGATTTGTGTGGTAACGATGTTGCTCGTAAACTATTAATCTTAGCACGTGAATTAGATTTAGTAAATGAGTTATCAGATGTGAATATTGAAAACTTAATTCCTAAACCACTAAGAGCTATTGATACTAATACGTTTTTAGAATCTTTAGATAAGTTGAATGCTCCGTATCAGGAAATAAAAGCACAACAACAGTCAGGAAATGTATTGCGTTATATCGGCGAATTATCGGGAGATTTGTCACAACCAAACGGAGCTAAATTAGATGTAAAATTAGTATCAGTCCCAGATAACTCAGCGTTAGGATCTTTAAAAGGATCTGATTCTATCTTTGAAATCTACACCAAATCTTATGGAGAGAACCCATTAGTTATTCAAGGTGCTGGTGCTGGTGCTGCAGTAACTGCCAGAGGAGTTTTTGGAGATATTTTACGTTTGATTGAAAAGAATTAATTTTAAATAAAAGACATAACATTTATAGATATGAGCAATCATTTTGAAACACAAGCCATAAGAACACAGACTGAACGTTCTAAATTTTCTGAACATTCAACACCATTATACATTACTTCTAGTTTCGTTTTTGATGACGCTGAAGACATGAGAGCTTCTTTTTCTGAAGAAAAAGAAAAGAACTTATACAGTAGGTTTTCGAATCCTAACACAACTGAATTTGTAGACAAAGTAATTGCTATGGAAGGTGCAGAAGCTGGATATGCATTTGCTACTGGAATGGCTGCTATATTTTCTACTTTTGGTGCACTATTGGAATCTGGTGATCATATTGTATCAGCTAGATCAGTGTTTGGTTCTACCCATACCCTATTCACTAAATATCTACCTAAGTGGAATATCACTACTAGCTATTTTGACATCAATAAGCCAGAAAGTATTGAAGCCTTAATAACTCCAAACACAAAAATATTATACGCAGAATCGCCAACGAATCCTGCTATTGATATTATTGATTTAGAATTATTAGGAAAGTTAGCTAAGAAACATAATATTTTGCTCGTAATTGACAACTGTTTTGCTACTCCTTATTTACAAAACCCTATAAAATACGGAGCAGATTTAGTATTGCATTCTGCAACCAAATTAATGGATGGTCAAGGACGTGTACTAGGTGGTGTAGCTGTAGGGCGCGCTGATTTGATTAGAGAAATTTATTTATTTTCAAGAAATACTGGTCCTGCTATGTCTCCATTTAATGCTTGGGTACTTTCAAAAAGTTTAGAGACCTTGGCTATTCGTGTTGAAAAACATTGTGAAAACGCCTTAAAAGTAGCTGAATTTTTAGATAATCACGAACATGTTAATTGGGTTAAATACCCTTTTTTAAAATCACATCCTCAATATGAAGTTGCTAAAAAGCAAATGAAACTTGGAGGGAACATTGTTGCTTTTGAAGTAAAAGGTGGAATTGAGGCAGGAAGACAATTTTTAAACAATATAAAACTGTGTTCACTATCAGCCAATTTAGGAGACACAAGAACTATTGTTACACATCCTGCCTCTACTACTCATAGCAAATTAACCGAATCGGATAGATTAGAAGTTAGTATTACTGATGGTTTAGTTAGAGTCTCTGTTGGCTTAGAAAATGTAGAGGATATTATAAGTGATTTAAAACAAGCCTTAAAGAGTTAAAAAAATATTTTTTTTATATATATTAGCAGTATGCTTTCAAAAAAGACAAAATACGGATTAAAAGCCATCACTTTTATTGCACGACAAGAGAATAAAAATCCTGTTCAGATTGCAACCATTTCAAAAAGTGAAAATATTTCTCATAAATTTTTAGAAAGCATACTCTTAACGCTTCGTAAATCAGGTTTTCTTGGTTCTAAAAAAGGAAAAGGTGGTGGATACTATCTTTTAAAAGAACCAAAAGA
>Ga0209291_1002446_pt1 | contig 15005 bp, 6 predicted proteins | sample GOMGulsemesocosm_FD_184633 | JGI IMG/M metagenome (GOLD analysis project Ga0209291, IMG submission 184633) | Methane-oxidizing microbial communities from mesocosms in the Gulf of Mexico - GOM9B Gulf of Mexico (SPAdes) (version 2) | ecosystem: Environmental > Aquatic > Marine > Cold seeps | place...
CCATTTGAATGAATTGATGCTCAGGTCCACTTAAATTATTCGCTCTAAAGTTCTCTTTAGCCCAATCAAGATAGGTACGTGACATATCAACACTGGTGGTCGACTTCGCGCCGCCCAATGCGGCATGTACAGAAGCACTGCCGGTATAACAAAATAGGTTCAAGAAATCTTGTTCATTAGCCATTTCGCCAAGCTTTCTGCGTGTCAGACGATGATCTAAGAATAATCCATTATCAAGATAATCAGAGGTATTAATCAAAAATTTTGCATTGTACTCATTAACGATAAACTTATCTTGTTGCTCATTAAGTTTTTCGTATTGATTCTCGCCCTTTTGTTGTTCACGTACTTTGTAAATCAATTTGTCGCTATCGATATCAAACACGTGGTCAAGCACAATAAAGGCTTCAATAAGGCGACGCATCACCTTGGTTTTATCCATATATTTTGGCGCTGCGTATTCTTGAACTATCCATTGTTCACCGTAACGGTCGATGGCTAAATTATAATCAGGCAAGTCAGCGTCATACAAACGATAGGCCTCGATGCCTTCATCTTTGGCCCACTTAGATAGCGCCTTATGATTTTTTTGCAGACGATTTGCGAAAGGTTCGGCCTTTTTCGACACAGACTTAAGTGCACCATCACCAATAGCGTAGTTCGCGAGAATGGCTTCAAGCTGACCGTTAAATAATTTGTATTTATGATCTGGCGCTAATCTAATCGCTGTTAGCAACTCGATAGATGAACTAAAGACACTTAAATCCCAGCCATTGAATTTTGATTTCACCGCTTTTGCAAAACCATGGTAAACGAAAATCAATGGCAGTAATTCACCCAGGCGCTCACCGTAAGGGGGGTTAGTAACGATATTGCCTTTTTGGTTACCAAATGGTGGCTTGATATCGAGCGCATTACTCACCTCAAAGGTGACTAAATGTTCAACACCCGCTCGATAAGCATTATCGCGTGCGATGTTTAATACCCGTGAATCCATATCTGAACCACGAATACAGAGCTGTTTACGAGTTTTACTATCGTCAGCTATCGCTTGAGCACTTGTTTTTATTTCGTCCCATGCGTCCGCCTTAAATGACTTTAGTGCCTCAAAGGCAAAAGTATCACGGGTTAATGATGGCGCGATATTAGCAGCCATCAACGCCGCTTCAATCACTAAAGTACCACTACCACAGAACGGGTCGTACAAGGGTTTCGTTGTCTCCCAACCACTACGTAGCAATAACGCGGCGGCTAAGTTTTCACGAAGAGGTGCCGCACCAGCATTGCTACGATAACCGCGTTGCTGTAACGAGCGCCCTGAAAAGTTAAGCGCGAGGGTAAGCTTATTGTTAACCATACGACACTCAATACGAATGTCAGCATTTTGCTTATCGACGTTTGGTCGGTCAAAGCCTTGATCCCTAAATTTATCAACAATCGCATCTTTAGCTTTTAAGGCACCAAATTGGGTATTATTAATAAACTCGTTAGTCCCGGTAAATTCAACCGCGATTGATTTATGGCTTTCAAAATAAACATGCCAGTTAACGCGGTAAACAACATCATAGATATCTTGGGTACTATGCACTTCATCACTATGAAGCGACATTAAAATACGGCTGGCTAAGCGCGACCATAAACAAATATGATAAGCGGTTGCAACGTCAGCCTTAAAGCGAACGCCGGCAAGAGACTCACGCACTTCAGTGCCGCCAAGTTGTTCAAGTTCGGTAACGAGCAGGTATTCTAGTCCCTTAGGACAGGCAGCAAAGTACGGTAGCATGGGATGGTGTCTCAAATATTATCTGTAAACGCGCGATTATACGCTGCTTGTACTGTCTTTGCAGTAAACAATCATAAATATGTGAGCAATTAGAGTGATTTGTTTTGTGGCAGTAAAGGTCAATTTACTGCCGAGAAGGATGACATTTGCCAAAAGCACTAATTACCTATGATTCACGGCATTTCAACATATTTGAGTCCGACCTAGGATCAGCGACGCCAACAATAAAGCGCTAAATAAAAACAATTTAGCGCGATTAGGCAGCGTTGACTTTATTGGCCAGATTGAATTTGACTGGGATGAGGCGATCGTTCATCACTCTAATAAGACCGAATTGGCTAATGCTTTTCATTTGATCAAGCTGATGGCCACTTTCGATCAGTAGTAAGGTCGATGCGCTGCTGCTACTTTCGACCACTAAATAATGACGCGCTTCGATGCTACTTTGTAACTTGACGATTTTTCCGGCCTGGGCACTCGATACACTGTGAGCGGTATTGAAAAACCAACTTTTTGGCATCAACGGCTTATAGTAAGACTTTGCGGCAACCGCATTGAGCACAATCTGACAAATAAAATCGTCAGGCACAGGTAGTTGACCATCAAGCTTTTCCATCAGACTGGTGAAATCCTGCGTTTGCTCAATCGAAAAACGACTGTTGGTAAACGCATCATTGACCAGTTGTGACTTTTTAAAAGCAGACACGAAAACCATGTCATCCCCTAAATCCATTAGGAGTCGATTTTTGTCGTGGCAAAAATTCCATTGCCAATCTTTACTTGGTTTGATTAACACTTGATAACCCATCAATTTAGTTAATTATTACTATCGACTATACTTATAACTTAAACAATTCACATATACGATAGTTGTAATTTTGTTCAATTGCAAATAATTATAATAAAATATTATTATACAACAAAAACTTAGGATCTAAATCGCGATCGAATACGATCCTAAGTTTGATCGTTATAGACTAGTAACGATCTCTTTGACTAACGCCGGTCCTTTATAGATAAAGCCGGTGTAAACTTGTACAAGCGATGCACCTGCGTTGAATTTATCCTGTGCAGCACTAGCACTATCGATACCGCCAACCCCGATAATAGGACATTTCCCTTTTAACTCTTTCCCTAGGATATCAACAATTTGTGTTGATTTTAGCGCCACCGGACGACCGCTCAACCCACCGGCTTGAGTACCGTATGTTGAGCTTTCTACTCCCTCACGTGACAGCGTTGTATTAGTCGAAATAACGCCATCCACTTGATGCCTCAGCAGACTATCACTAATCTGTACAACCTCTTCATGAGAAAGATCCGGTGCAATTTTCAGCAATAACGGGATCGTTTTACCATGTTTTACGGCTAACTCGGTTTGACGAACTTTTAATGCGCCTAATAAATCATCCAATGCATCACCATACTGCAGTGAACGTAGACCCGGTGTATTCGGAGATGAGATATTTACGGTGATGTACGAAGCGTGCTGATAAACCTTATCCATACATAGCAGATAATCATCTTTGCCCTGCTCCACTGGCGTATCAAAGTTTTTTCCGATGTTAATCCCTAAGATACCGCGAGATTGACGTCGACTGACTTGTTCCACCAAGTAATCGACACCCTTATTATTAAAGCCCATACGATTAATAATCGCCTGTTGCTCTTTAAGACGGAAAATTCTCGGTTTATCATTACCCGCTTGTGCGCGTGGCGTGATCGTACCGACCTCAACAAAACCAAAACCCATTGCGTCAAAAGCATCAACACATTCACCGTTCTTATCAAGACCAGCGGCTAGGCCCACTGGATTCTTAAAATCAATCCCCATGACATTGACGGGTTTATCACTAAGCTTTTGACCATAGGCACAGGCGAGTGGCGTATTAGCCGAATTTTTCATGAATGAGATGGCCATTTCATGGGCGCGCTCAGGGTCTAGTTGAAACATTAACTTTTGTGACAATGAAAAAAACATCGGTACTCCATCGGGGAATTTAGGTTAAAAAAAACCCCGGACTATGCCGGGGTTCAATCAAGGCGCGCTTATTATACAGCTAAAGTCGCGTTATGGCTCAATAAATTTAACTCTCTTAATGCTACCGAGAATTTTGCAAATTCATGAGTCTTAGTGGCCTTGAAATCAGCCAACATATGAACCCAACGATTAAGCAATTTCTCATTGTCTTCAACCCATTTAGCGACAATATCGTCAGCAGTACACTTAGAGGTACAAGTTTTCAATACGGTCAAGGTCAACGTGCGTTGCTGCCAATCGAGTTCTTCTCTAAATGACGCACGGGCCAGTGCTTGCCAATGGTTGGCTACCGGCTGTGCTGAAATTTGATCAAGGAACCAATGAAGCTCAACTTCAGCACCCAATTTAAAGTAAGATGCAGCAACTAGGCATAGATCTTTACCAGACTCTTGGGCAATTTGCGCTAAATCCATTGCGGAGAACAAGGTCGATGCTTTGCCGATTGTTTCTGCGATGCCTTTTGGCACACCACTCTTCACTAGTTTGTCAATATTCCCTTTGATAACCGTAACATCTTCTTTAACCAACAAATCAAACAACGTCGCATCGATTCTTTCGAACTGAGGTTGATAGAACGCTATGGTATCCTCGATACTCATCGAAGTATCACGATTACGTAAGAACCATCGTGTCACGCGGCGGACAGTACGGCGCGCTTCATAGAGCAGTTCTGTTTGGATTTGTGCAGACAGCTTATTATTTAACGCATCAACATCCACAAACAGTTTACGCAGACCAAACACTTCGCTTGCAATAGTATAGCAATGCGCAATCTCATCAACCGTTGCCCCCGTTTCATCAGTCATACGATGAACGAAGTTAAGCCCCATATCATCAACCAATTTATTGGCGAGCTGGGTCGCAATGATTTCAGCGCGAAGAGGATGGCTTTCCATGTCATTACTGTAGCGCTGTTTCAACACTTTAGGGAAGGCATTGGCCAGCAATTTACTATGATGGCTATTCTCGGTAATTTCATCGATAACCAGCTGCTCTTTAAGCACCATTTTACCGTAGGCAAGTAAAACAGCGAGTTCAGGACGGGTGAAACCACGACCTTCAACTTGACGCTCTGCCAGCTCTTCGTCTGACGGTAAAAACTCAAGATGACGGTCCAAACTTCCTGCTTTTTCAAGACCGTGCATAAAGCGAATTTGCTCTTTAAGCATCTTAACACCGCCGTAACTACTAATAGAAAGGCTTTGCGTTTGACGATTATGATTGTTAATCACGATATCGCCAACTTCATCAGTCATTGAATAGAGTAATTCATTACGCTGTTTAACCGTAAGATCGCCGTGAGATACTAGACCATTAAGCAAAATCTTAATGTTCACTTCGTTATCAGAACAATCTACGCCGCCAACATTATCGATAAAGTCGGTATTCATTCGACCGCCGGCCGCACAATACTCAATACGCCCTAACTGAGTACAACCCAAGTTGCCGCCTTCGCCGATGATTTTTGCCTGCATCTGTGCACCATTGATCCGTAGGGAATCATTGGCACGGTCGCCAACATCAACATGACTTTCAGACGCGCCTTTGAGGTAAGTCCCGATACCGCCATTCCAGAACAGGTCAACTTTCATAATCAATGCAGCCTGAATTAAGTCATTAGGCGTTAAGGTACTTTTCTTCGTACCGAGCATTTTCTTAATCTCTGGCGTTAAGGTAATTGATTTAGCGCTACGAGAGAATATACCACCGCCTTTAGAAATCAATTTGGTATCATAATCTTCCCAAGACGAACGTGGTAAGTTGAACAGACGATCACGCTCAACCCAACTTTTAGCCGCATTCGGTGTCGGATCGATAAAGATATGCATGTGATTAAACGCCACTTGCATACACGTGTGTTTAGACAATAACATCCCGTTACCAAAAACATCACCAGCCATGTCACCGACAGCGACACAGGTGAAATCTGTTTTTTGACAATCGATGCCTATCTCACGGAAATGACGTTTAACCGACTCCCAACCGCCACGAGCAGTAATACCCATTTTCTTATGATCATAACCAACACTGCCACCAGAGGCGAATGCATCCCCCATCCAGAAGTTATATTCTTCAGAAATCCCATTGGCTATATCAGAGAATGTTGCCGTGCCTTTATCAGCAGCAACAACCAAATACGGATCGTCCTCATCATGACGCACCACATTAAGTGGCGGTACTAAGACGTCATCAACGATATTATCGGTGATGTCTAGCAAGGCACGAATGAAAATCTTATAACATTCCTGCCCTTCGCTAAAGAATGCTTCACGGCCACCAGTCGTTGGTAGCTGCTTACAGACAAAGCCGCCTTTCGCTCCTACCGGTACGATCACTGTGTTCTTAACTTGCTGTGCTTTCACCAAACCTAATACTTCAGTTCTGAAGTCTTCGCGGCGATCTGACCAACGTAAACCACCACGAGCGACTTTACCGCCACGGAGGTGAACCCCTTCGACGCGTGGTGAATAGACAAAAATCTCGAATTTAGGCAACGGCTTCGGGATCTCAGGGATTTCTTCAGGGCGTACTTTAAACGAAATATATGATTTATCAGTGCCAGAGGCATTCGGTTGATAGAAATTGGTCCGAATAGTGGCCAGTACCATATCGAGATAGCGACGGATAATCCGGTCATCATCAAGATTGGCAACGAGATCTAAACGGTCAATAATGTCACCGTTGGTTTGATCAAATTTCTTCTTGTTATATTTATGTGCAGGGTTAAATTTAAGCGTAAAGAGATCAACAATTAAATGTGCAATTTCAGGGTAACGCCCCATCGTCTCTTCGATATACGATTGATTAAACGTGCTACCAAGCTGACGCATGTATTTAGCGTAAGCGCGTAATATCGTGATATTACGACCCGTTAGACCCGTTGCTAACAACAAGCGGTTAAAGCCGTCATCTTCTAATTCTTTGGCCCAGACTTGAGCAAATGCATCTTGGAATGTGTCTTGCACTTCATTGATATTGAAATCATTGGTGCCAGTGTGAAGCATTTGGAAATCTAATACCCATGCTGAATGACCATGTTCTAACAATAATTCATAAGGGCGTTCACCAACGATTCTTAAACCGAAGTTTTCAAGCATCGGTAATACATCAGATAGATGCAATGGTTCATCCAGGCTAAACAATTTCAAACGAACTTGCTTAGAACCTTTCTTTTCTTCTTGTGGTCGATAGAAAATCATGCCCAAGTTGTGGTCATCATTTAGCGATTCAAGTTTAGCAATGTCAACTACCGCTAGACCTGGCAGGACATCAGACTTATAGCTTTGACTAAACGCCTTGTTATATTTGTTACTCAAGGATTTCGCTTTCGATTCACCATGATGGGCAATCAAGGCATTTTCAAGTTTGTCTTCCCACGAACGGGCCGCTTCAATTAGATCATTTTCGATGGCTTTCACGCTAATATCCGGTTTGTTGTTAGGCTTAAGTTGCACGATATAATGTGTACGGGCTAAGTTAGACTCTGAGAAATAGGTCGTAAATTCAACGTTAGTATCCGATTCAAAATGCTTAGCGAATACCGCCTGCGTTTTTTCTCGCAGCTCGGTGTTATAACGGTCTTTAGACACATAAACGACACACGAGTAAAAACGCCCAAATCTATCTTCACGGACAATGAGTTTTACCTCATTGCGCTCTTCGAGCTTTAACACCGTTTTAGACGTCGCCAATAACTCCGCTTCGGTGGCCTGAATTAACTCGTCACGTGGATATGTTTCAAGGAAGTGCTGCATCGCTTTATAATCATGGCTACCTTTACTAAAACTCGATGAGTCCGTAATGCGGCGTAATTTATCACCAAGATAAGGAATTTGAAACACACTGTTGTTGTATATACTTGAGCTATATAAACCAATGAAACGATCTTCACCGACAACTTTACCTGATTTATCAAAGCGCTTAACACCGATATAATCAGTTTTTGTTGGGCGATGGACACGACAAATGCTATTACTCTTAGTTAATAACATCAGTTTTTTAGAGGTTGCTTCACGGCGAGCGCCTTCCGTCAATGCAGACAGTAGCTTCGGTCCAGATTCGGCAGAATTGAGCATCATGCCTAGGCTGCTCTTCTCGTTTGAAATAAGCTCAACGTCACCTTCGATGCCATTGAGATCGTACGAACGATAGCCAAGTAAGGTGAAGTTTCCTTCATAAATCCACTGTAAAAACGTTTGGGTTTCTTTAAGCTCTTGCGCTGGTCCGGGGAATGGCGCTTTGATAAGACCATCGATAACTTGTTTTAATTTTTTACGCATCGGCTTCCAGTCATGGACCGATAATGTGACTTCCTGCAACACAGATGTTAACTCATGCTGAACTTGTGCCAACACTTCCTCGGAATCGAGACGGTCTATTTCGATAAGAAACACCGTGACATCTTCTGTTTGGTCTGACTTTTCTTTCAAACCAGCTAAGGAAACAACATTTGACTTGGTATCGCGGCTAACGCTTATCGGGTAATGCAATGATAAGTGGCTATTAATGCTTAAACGCTTTAACGCCATATTGACTGAATCGACTAAGAACGGCATATCCTCATGAACAATTTCAACGATCGTCTTAGTTGGTTGCCAACCGTGTCTTGATAACACAGGATTATATACTTTGATTACTTGTTCATAAGGCTTACGCTTATCAAGTGTCCCCCATAAACTCAATGCTGCACCATAAAGGTCGCTGTCACTACGTGTTGCGATATCGTCTTCAGTCATATCGCCGTATAAGATTTGGGTAAATGAACTCACGAGTGGAGAAATATCTTCACTAACGTTTTTATTAATCATTTGCGCAACGTTTTCCAAGAGTACAGAGGTGTTTGCATTTTTTAATGCCATAGTCTCGTTTCCTAAGTTAACCACATAATGTGGGTGTCTCTGAACTAAAAGCCAAGCATCCTGCCATAGCCAGTTTATTATTTTAATAATATAAGTCTATGGGAAAAATTGGGGGATTTCGAGTACTATTTTAGAAAATAGCACTTGTAAAACCAGTTAGATAGCGGAAAAGTTTAAACAAGCAGATATAGTGAATGGTTATGCAACAGTCATAAAAAAAGGCCACTAAGTGACCTTTATTTAAACAATTAAGTATCTATTAATTAACGTTTTCTTTACCTTGTTTGAACCATAATAAGTTCGCAATTGCAGGTAATACGATAATCGCCCCTAACATATTCACTAAAAACATGAATGTTAGTAAGATCCCCATGTCCATTTGGAATTTCAAGTCAGAGAAAAACCAAGTGCTCACGCCTATCGCTAATGTCACACCAGTGAAGATAACGGCAGTACCACGTTCTTTCAGTGCTGTGAAGTAAGCTTCTTGCACGCTCATCCCTTGATTTAACTTGGACGTCATCGTCGCCAAGATATAAATACCATAATCGACCCCGATACCAACACCCAATGCAATGACCGGCAATGTCGAGACCGTGAGTCCGATATCAAGGAATGTCATTAATGCTTGGGCCAATGTTGAAACAACAAACAACGGCAAAACAACTGACACAGTCGCGCGCCACGAACGGAAACTTAATAAACAAAGCAATACAACAGCACCATAGACATAGAACATCATTGGTGTTTGTGCCGATTCAACGGCTTCATTAGTTGCCGCCATCACGCCTACAGGTCCTGATGCTAGTTTAAACTTAACACTTTCAGTACTAAGTAACGCACTTTGCTTCTTGACTTCATCGACTACTCGCTCAATCGTTTCTGCTTTATGATCTTTAAGGAACAAATACACAGGCATCACACTACAGCTCGGGTTCAACAAGCCACTGGTGGTTGGTACTTTACCGATAGATTGAACCAACGTCGCTTGCGTGCGCGGCAGCGTCCGCCATTTAGGATTCCCTTCATTATAGCCAGCGTTTATTTTCTTGGTGATACTGGCCAAACTCATGGTTGACTGCACACCTTCAACGTTGTTCATCCGCCATTGAAATTTATCGATCAGCGCAATGGGTGCATACTCAGTACAAGAGTCTTCTCCTGCTTCAACAATCACCGACAGCACATCCGTTGTAATGGAGAAACGCTCGGTGATTAATGCCGTATCTTGATTATAGCGAGACCATTGATGTAATGCCGCCGCACCAGCGTCTAAATCGCCGATTTTCATTTTCTGAGATTGATAGTAGCCGCCACAAAATAATAACGTGGTAGCAATAACGATGCCCCAAGCTACTTTTCGGGTGCCAAATGCGGAGAAGCTACGCCACACCGCATCTAACTTAGTGTCATCGTGATTTGGATTCACTTTAAGCTTACAAAATGAAATAATAACGGGTAGCAGCACTAAGTTAGTAAGAATAATCACACCTACACCCAAACTGGCCGATATAGCCAGCTCGCGAATAATCCCAATATCAATCGATAATAAAGTGATAAAACCGATGGTATCGGATAATAACGCGATGCCACCAGGGATCAATAATGCCTTAAACGTCGCCGTAGCGGCTTCTTTAGCATTCATTCCGCTATTGGTCTTATTTTTAACACCGTTAACCATCTGGACACTATGGCTAACCCCAACCGCAAACACTAAAAACGGCACCAGAATCGACATTGGATCAAGGCCGAACCCTAATACGGTTAATAAGCCCATCTGCCATACGACAGCCATCAATGAACAGGCCAATGGTAGTAAGGTCAAAATAAACGAACGTGAAAAGAGGAAAACCATTATCGCGGTAAAGGCGATAGCTAATAAGAAAAAGTGAACCACGCCTTTTGCGCCGTCCGCAATATCGCCAGCCATTTTAGCAAAACCGATAATATGAACATCAACATTGTCATTGACTAATTGGGTGCGCAACTGCTCTTCAAGTTGTGCCGCAAATTCAAGTGTATCTAGCGCCTCACCCGTTTCAGGATTAAAATCCATCAGTCGCGCTGAGACCATTGCTGCGGTGTAATCGTTAGCGACTAAACGGCCAACGATTCCCGCTTTTTCAACATTGCTTTGTACCGTGTGTAATCCCCTGACATCCGCGGTAAAATCCGCTGGGATAACTGGGCCCCCGGCAAAACCGTCTTCGACCACCTCGGTAAAGCGCGTAGAGGGTGAATACAAGGATTTTACCGATGTACGGTCAATCCCTGGAATGAAATATAACTGATCATGCACTTGCTTAAGGGAATCAAAGAAGACTGGCGTGAAAATAGTCCCTTCCTTAGCGCGGACCGCCACCATGATGCTATTAGCGCCACCAAAATCTTTGGCATGCTTCGTATATGTTTTCATATACTCATGGTTTAGCGGAATATTTTTAGAGAATGCGGCGTCCATCTTAAGCTGTGATGCTTGATAGGCCAATGCGATGGTTAATACGACAAAGAAACTTAGTACAAGTGCTCTTTGACGAAAAATAAACATGGCAATATTATTTATGATTTTATCCATGACAACCTACTGTTCTTGTTTAAACTTACTAAGGCCTTTGCTTCCGGCAAGCCAAATCTGCTGTTCGAATTGGACGACAGACATCATGTCCTGTCCCTTGCTTGACAATACCGGTAAAAATGTTTGACCATCATCAACTGATCTAAGGATCACGCCATTATTTTGTGCCACGAAAATGTCGCCATTACTGAGTTGGCTAAAATGATTGATGCTAAAATCATTGTCTAGCACAATTTTTTTCCACTGTTTACCACCATCAACCGACCGGAACATGTTACCGCGTAGGCCACCGATCAATAATGATTTAGTTTGTGTTTCTAAACTAGCAAAGAACGAACCTTCATAAATGTTGTCAAGGCGTTGCCAACTCTGGCCGTTATCTGAAGAAAACGCAACCAAACCTAGTTCACCGACCAACATTAAGCGACCATCTTTCAAATACGAGATAGCATTGAAGTGAGGCAAAATAGACGCGATTTCGAATTGGTATTCCTCTTCGCTCTCAGCCTTGATTTCGGCAAGATATTCAACATCATCTATCGGTAGCAATGAATCAAGAAATTGCTTTGACCACGTATTCCCACCATCAGAGGTTGCGAAATACATGCCATAGGCACCAACGGCAACACCATGGTCAGAATCACTAAATGCGACACTTAATAACGGACGGTCTAGCGCGGGTAATGCTTGCTGTAGGGACCAATGTTCGCCACCGTCAGCAGTATGTAAAATGGTCGCATCATGACCTACTGCCCAGCCATTGTTATTATCAACGAAGGTAACGTTGGTTAATAATGCTCGGGTTGGGACAATCACTTGTTGCCATTGTTGGGATTTTGTAACAAAGACATGACCACGGTCACCAACAGCAACCAATTTATCTGTTGTGGACACCATCGCTGTCGTTAGAAATTTAGACGCCAAACTTGCGAATTCTGATTGGTTATTATCTGGTTGAACCGACAAACCAAAAGCAACACTGCTAAACACTGTACTTAGTGCTGCGACCAATAATGGTCGTTTTAATTTTTGTAGTTTTAACAACTTCACACCTCATGAAAATCAAGACCGGCATTTGCCGGTCTTTTTGAACGTAAATTGTCCTCTTAACGCCCTGCTCGACGCAGTGCAGATTGAGTAAAATCTTTGTCCTTTAGCTTAGTCGAAAAATTATACATCTTACCTTGATTATCAAGCCCTTGCGCTAAATAGCGACGCGCTTGTAAATCATGATATACATCAAGCGTTGACCATGATGCAGGCAATTCATAATAGTTTAACTCATGTGCCATCGCGACGCGGTATAGCTCATCACGATTATCGTAGATATCGGCAATTGATACCTGCCAGTTATCTTCATCGATGAAGAACACACGCTTCTTATATGTATGACGCATACCTTCTTTAAGTGTAGCTTCTACTTGCCACACACGATGCTTCTCATAACGGACGTAATCTTGGTTAATATGTCCAGCTTGCAACAAGGTATCATACTCGAGACCCTTAGCATGTAATTTATAAGAGTTATACGGAATATAGACCTCTTTTTTACCAATCAATTTCCAGTTGTAACGTGATGGAGAACCGTTGTACATATCAAAGTCATCGGTAGTACGAAGACCATCAGTCGCAGTTCCTGGCGTATCAAATGCAACATTTGGTGCACGACGAACACGTCGTTGTCCCGTGTTATATATCCACGCTTTACGCGCTTCAGTATCTTGATTTAACGTTTCATGCACTAATAACGCCGTACCAGCAAGACGCGCTGGTTGCGTCATTATCTGCTTGTACTTGAAGATAACATTGTCTTCTTCTAACTGCGCTGCAGTCATACCAGGTTCGGTATACTTAAAGCTAATGCTGTTCTTCATTTCCATCAAGGTGTAATCACCAGACGCCGTTGGTGCTGCTTGCGACGCAAAAATCTGAGCACTGACACCACGATAGCGGGTGATGTGATTCCAGATAACTTCTAAACCTGTTGTTGGGATTGGGAAAGGAATGCCCATTACCGCATTCTTGATGCCGTTTCCGCCTTGCGTCAGCGTAGCATTGGTCGCGTTGACTTTTATCGCGTCGTAAACATGACCAGGTAGCGAAGCACTTCGGCGCGTTTGATAAACATTCATTTTGAACGTCTCAGGATACGTCGCGAACATTTTCACTTGACCAGGTGTCAGGCTGTCTATGTATTGCGCTAAGTTGGCATTAGTGATGGTAAATAATACCTTATCACTGGCAAACGGATCTATATGATGATCGCCTTCGGTGTAACCAGCGGGCGCAGCAGTGATGCCATTATCCCAAGCAGGAATAGAACCATCACTGTTACCTGCGCGTTCTGCGCCAACTGGCGTTAGTTCGCTGCCCAACTTAGCAACCTTTTCAGGTGACACAGCAGCGGTTGCTGCCATCGAAGCAAGTGCGATTGAAATCGCTGAAATCAAAGTTATTTTTTTCATATTTTTTACAACCATTAAATTGAGTACTTGATGCTAAACGAAACGAAGTCTTTATCTTCCATCGAATTGATTGTGCCTTTTCCGCCCCAAAATGCGTTGTAGCCAACAGATGCCGACCAACGGTTTTGATAATCAAAATCGACTGAAGCACCGATTGATTTTGCGCCTTGGGTAAACAAGAATAATGGGTCTGGTGTGATACCTTCAACATCGTGTGAGAACACAACTTTCGCTGATGCATTTACACCAGAGAAGATGTTGTTGTAATCCGCTTTAGCAACCATACGGTAGCCCCAAGCAAAATCTGTTGGGAACGGGTTAGTCTCTGTACCATTATGCACAACGCTCATAATTGCTTCTAGACCAGGCTGACCAGCAGAACGCGCGGTGCCTGGACCGTTTAGACGTAATACATCAGAGTCTGGCATATCATGGATCCAAATAGCACCTACTTCAGCGAATAGCGTCAAGTTATCACTACCTAACGTAGGACCAAACAAATGCGCTAAGTTAAATTGAGCCTGAGTCGTATCTACTGTCACATAACCGTTAGCTCGGTCACCACCATTAATACCAACTAGAGAACCGTCAGCGTTAGTGGGGAATGGGTAACTTGTACCTTTAAGTTGCGAGATACCTTCTAATTCTGGACGAAGCCCTTCATTTGCAAGTTGTTGCGGCATTGCAGCAAACAACAATTCGACATCATCTATCTGAAGAGGTTCATCTTGACGATGAGAAACTTCACCTGCAAACGATGTATCACCTAGTGTGGTATTAAAACTAGCACCATATAGCTTAATGTCTTCAGGATATTCAACAATCGCTTGCGTAAACGCGCCAAGGCTGTTTAATGTATCGTAATCAATTGAGCCATAGCTTGCTTTTAACTTTTCAACGTCTCCGAGTAGAGATGCAGGATTAAAATTAGACGCTTGACCAGAAATAATCGGGCGGCGGCTATGATAATTCATATGATAAAGGGCTACTTCGGTGTCTTCAAAGAAGTAGCTCATCTTAAGACCATATTGACCGCCATCTTCTGGTTCATCGTTATCCGCTCGCACAGCAACTTTGGTTGAGTATGCAAGCATAGCGTTTATCATCGTTGCATTATCGGCACCAGACAGACCAAGTCCGGCTATTTTTTCTAACTCAGAAATTAAGAAATCACCATCGATATCCGGATTGCCAGAAAAACCTAATTGAATAAGGTTGTATTGGCCACCGTCACTCACAAAGTCATTAGATGCGAAATACGTACCGCCGACAGGAACAACAG
>Ga0209291_1002449_pt1 | contig 14990 bp, 10 predicted proteins | sample GOMGulsemesocosm_FD_184633 | JGI IMG/M metagenome (GOLD analysis project Ga0209291, IMG submission 184633) | Methane-oxidizing microbial communities from mesocosms in the Gulf of Mexico - GOM9B Gulf of Mexico (SPAdes) (version 2) | ecosystem: Environmental > Aquatic > Marine > Cold seeps...
AATTTGCTTGGTGACCATAGTGTTGCGGTACCACCTGATCCCATTCCGAACTCAGTAGTGAAACGTAATAACGCCGATGGTAGTGTGGGGTTTCCCCATGTGAGAGTAGGGCATCGCCAAGCGCCAATTTTATTCAAAGCCTCGCTTTGGATAGATATTCAAGACGAAGTCTTGGGTAAAGAGTAATAGGGGTGTAGCTCCAACGGCAGAGCAGCGGATTCCAAATCCGCGTGATGGGAGTTCGAATCTCTCCACCCCTGCCAATTTAATAATATCAAATCAAAGAAACAGATTTAACTTTATCTAAAAATTAAGTTATAATCCTGTTCATCTTGTAGGGGTGTAGCTCCAACGGCAGAGCAGCGGATTCCAAATCCGCGTGATGGGAGTTCGAATCTCTCCACCCCTGCCACTTTCTTCTGTAAATCTTCAGATATGGTTATCCAATGAGTAATTTTTCACGTTATTACTTGCAGCAAATGGGTATCACATTATGGCAATGTCATAAGCCTGAACAATTTCCTCATCTTGCTAGCCAGGCCGAAAAAAAGCCATTACCTAAGCATTGCCAAATTCTGATTATCGCCAATGATAAACTTACACCGCACAGTCAATTTATCAAACAAGTCTTGCGTACATTACAGCTTGAACTCAATCAAAGCCATATCATTACTGAAGATGAGTTAAAGTATTATTACCAAACTCCGAAATGGATTTGGACTATCGGTTGTAAACAATCAGATCTTGCTGCAAAACAGCAACTATCATCACCTCATTTAGATGTACTGTTGCATTCTGCTCAAGCGAAAAAGCAGCTTTGGCAACAAATCGTCAGTTATATGCAATAACGAGTCTTTTAATGCCAAAAATCATTCCACTAACACCTGAACATTTACCTTTAATCCAACAAATTGAAACTGCGAGCCATGCATTTCCTTGGTCGGATAAAGTCTTAGCCAGTAATTTCGGCGCTCGATACTTTAATTTCTTATTGATAAAAGATGAGCAAATTTTAGGTTATTACTTCGCGAGTCAAGTAGCTGGAGAAGGAAGTTTGCTCAATATTGCGGTAGCCCCTGCACATCAAGGCAAGGGTTACGGAAAGCTACTTATTAATCATCTTATCCAACAATGTCAACAGCAAGATCTGTTTCAATTATGGTTAGAAGTTCGTGAGTCGAACCATGCAGCTTATCAGTTGTATTTAAATATTGGTTTTAATGAAGTTGATCGTCGTTTTGGCTATTATCCTGCGGCAACGGGTAGAGAAGATGCCATTATGATGTGCTACATTGTCTAAAACAAGACAGGGTGATTCTTTCGTGTTTTTGTCATTGAGGAAGGCAATTGCTTATATACTTATTCCTGATTAATGATTACTATCCGTGACATATTATGCGTTAATTCTATTTATGGATGATCGTTAATGCTATTTATGGATAATCAGAGTAACTAATGAGCCAACACTTAGTAAACAGTTTTAGATCTAAATTTGCTGCACGTAAAGCAACAACGGCAATTCGCTTTCAAGAAAATGGTGAATGGAAAGATATTACTTGGTCTGCGCTACTGGATAACTCAGACCGCGTTGCGAAAGCATTACTATTTCTTGGTTGTGACGTTCAAACCAAAGTCGGTATCTTTGCAAACAATCGCCCTGAGTGGAGCTTTGCCGATTTAGGTATTCTAGCTGCGCGTTGTGTGACGGTTCCTATTTATCCAACCAATACCACAGAGCAAACGCGCTATATTATTAGTAATGCAGATATCGATTATTTATTCGTTGGCGGACAAGAACAGTTTGATAAAGCGCTTGAGCTGTTAATAAGCAATGACTTAAAGCTGGTTGTTGCACTGACGGATACAATCGATTTAAGAGGCGCATCGAATGCTATGTACTTCTCTGAGTTTATTCAGCAAGGTGATGGATCCGCTGACGCTGAGTTTGAACAGCGACTGACTGATACGAGTATGGATGACTTAGTTACCCTTATTTATACGTCAGGTACGACAGGGCAGCCAAAAGGTGTGATGTTAGATTACACTAACTTTGCAGCCGCTTTCAGTAGTCATGATCAAATGATTGATGTTTCGGAAATCGATACCTCAATTGCGTTCTTACCATTAAGCCATGTGCTTGAGCGTAGTTGGTCTTTTTACCTGATGCATTGTGGTGCGCAAAATGTGCATCTCGAAAATCCAAAACTGATTATTGATGTTATCGCAGAAGTTAAGCCTACGCTATTTGTCGCTGTACCGCGCTTATATGAAAAAATATACAGTACCATTCATAGTCGATTAGAATCAGCATCCCCAGTGAAAAAAGAGTTGTTTGGCTGGGCGACTAACGTTGCTTTAGCACATTTCAAGCTTATTCAAAGTAATCAGCAGCCATCATCATTATTATCGATTCAGTATAAACTCGCTGATAAGCTTATTTTTTCTAAATTGCGCGGTATTTTCGGTGGTAACACACGTTTTTTACCTTGTGGCGGTGCGAAAGTTGATCCTGACATAAATATATTTTTCCAATCCATCGGTATTGAACTGCAAGCTGGCTACGGTATGACTGAGACAACTGCGACAGTATGCTGCCATCGTGGTACCGGGTATGATTTTGGTTCCATTGGTCTACCACTGCCAGATATGGAAGTGAAAATCGGTGATGATAACGAAATATTAGTGCGTGGTGATACGATCATGAAGGGCTATTACAAAATGCCTGAGGAAACCGAAAAGAACTTTATTGATGGTTGGTTGAAAACCGGTGATGCGGGTAAAATATTAGCTAATGGTGAAGTCGTGATGACCGAGCGTATTAAAGAGTTAATGAAAACATCGAATGGAAAATATATTGCACCGCAGTTGGTTGAAGGTACCTTAAGTAAAGACCACTTTATTGATCAGGTTGCGATTGTTGCAGATTCTCGCCATTTTGTTAGCGCGTTAATCGTGCCATCATTCGAAGCCTTAGAAGAATATGCAAACTCGATTAACCTGCAATTCTCAAGTAAAGCGGAGCTATTACGCCATAGTCATATTGTGACTATGTTTGAGAAACGAGTGCAAGATTTACAAAGTGAGTTAGCTAACTTTGAAAAAGTAAAAAAATTCAAACTACTTAGTCGTGAATTTTGTATGAAAAAAGGTGAGATAACCCCAACACTGAAATTACGTCGTAAAGTGATTGAAAGTGAATATAAGAAAGACATTGATGACATGTATAAAAGCGATAAAAAATAATTGTTTTGTACGTATAGAAAAGGGAGCTAATTAGCTCCCTTTTTACATTCACATTTACAGTTTTTTATTAGAGGTAATAAGTGGTCGATTAAGACTTACTTAAATTTAGTCTGTAATGGTGGTAATACTTGTTTTTTACGGCTTACAACATTTGGTAGGTCGATAAGTTCACCGACGAATGTACCACCTAGCGTTTCTGCTACTAACTCACCTTCTTCACTTTCGATTAACGCGATAGAGTTTAGGTTGGTAATATCAGTCAGTAATACTAATGCAGTGTGGTAACCGTGTTCTGCTTTATATTTAACGAGCTCAGCTTGTAGTTCTTCTTTACGTGCTAGTGCAGAGTCAACATTGGTGATTTCTATTTGCGCAATTGAGAAGTCTTTTTCGCCAATGGTATAAACTTTAAGGTCACGTAAAATGAGTTCTTCAGAAGGAATTGCTGCAATATCGGATTTCGCTGCGAATTGTGCTGTAACGAATGCATCAATATCATCAATACCTGCAATTTTTGCAATCTCGTGTGCTGCATCGATATCGATTTGCGTACATGTAGGTGAGTTGAAATGAACAGTGTCACTTAAGATTGCACCTAACATCATCACTGCCACTTTTTGGTCTATTTCGATGTTATGGATCTTATACATGTTGTAAACAATCGTGTTTGAACAACCGCAAGGCCAGATCCATGCTTCAAGTGGTTCATCTGTTTCGAAGTCACCTAGCTTGTGATGATCAACGATACCGCGAATTTTAGCTTGGCGTGCATCTTTTGGAGCTTGGTTAAAATCTGAGTAATCAATGATCCAAACTTCTTCATCTGCGATTGATGTACGAATTTCAGGGCACGCTAGTCCTGCTTGTTCAAGCAAGAAAAGACCTTCTGCATTTGGTTCGCCTTGCATGATTGGTGTTACTGTTTTGCCATCGCGTTTTGTTAAAAATGCAGATAGAGAGATTGAGCCTGCTAAGCTGTCACAATCAGGGTTTGTGTGTCCTAGTACTAACATCATTGCTTCCAAATTAATTATAGGTTTATGGATTAACGAACATAATAGTGATCTCGGTTAAGCTGTGCAACCTAATCTGCTTAATCACTGCATTATTTAGCTAAGTTAAAGATCGCTATTGACCGTTTATTATTCATTACTTAAGTATAACATTGGATTTTTAATGTGAGCATTACAACAAATTAAGGTAATTAGTCGGTAATTCTGATATGAATCAAGCAAACAACTTTTTTGTTGCCAAATGATGTAGCCTTGATTGTATCTGCTGCAAAGAAGATTATAATTGCGTGATCTAACTAACAGTTTAAGGCATATAGAATGCAACAGAGGGCTCATCTTTTTTCGTTACGTATTGCACATGCTTTACGTGAGTCGATTAACCGTAATGGTTATAACTCGACTAAATTCGGAAAAGATTTATTAGCGGGTATTACCGTTGGTATTATTGCCATTCCCTTAGCAATGGCACTTGCGATTGCCTGCGGTGTTGCACCTCAATATGGCCTTTATACCGCGATTATTGGTGGTATTGTGATTGCAATATCAGGTGGTAGTCGTTACAGCATTTCTGGTCCAACGGCTGCTTTTGTTGTTATCTTGTATCCGATTGTCCAGCAATATGGTTTTGGAGGCTTGTTATTGGCGACGATAATGTCTGGATTGATCTTGGTGATCATGGCGATATTGCGTCTTGGCCGCTTTATTGAATATATTCCAGAAGCGGTGACCTTAGGTTTTACTGCTGGTATCGCGGTCGTGATTGCGACATTACAGTTCAACGATATTTTGGGTCTACCGATTGAGAGTTTGCCTGATCACGATTGGGATAAACTTGCATCATCAGTGAGTGCATTACCTGAGTTACACTTACCCAGTTTTACGGTCGCCATATTTACGCTTGTTATAATGCTAATTTGGCCAAAATTTAAAACAGTTATCCCAGCACATCTACCTGCCGTTATTTTTGGCAGTTTATTCGCACTTGTATTAAATAATATGGGGATGGAAATTGCGACTATTGGTAGTCGTTTTCATTACTTATTGCCTGATGGCAGTCAAGGTGCAGGGATCCCCCCTTACTTACCTACTTTCGACTGGCCTTGGTTACAAGCGGGAGTTAATGGTCAAGCGTTAGTATTAAGTTGGACGTTACTGTCTGATTTATTACCTGCTGCGTTTGCTATTGCCATGTTAGGGGCAATTGAATCATTATTGTGTGCTGTGGTACTTGATGGCATGACAGGTAAACGTCATAGTGCTAATAGTGAATTACTGGGCCAAGGTATTGGTAATATCGTGGTGCCTTTTTTTGGTGGTATTACCGCAACAGCGGCTATTGCACGTTCTGCTGCTAATGTTAAAGCCGGCGCGCAAACACCGATATCAGCCGTTATCCATGGTTTAGTTGTGTTGGCGAGTTTAGTGTTATTTGCACCATTATTCGCTTATTTACCTATGCCTTCGATGGCGGTGTTATTATTAGTTGTCGCTTGGAATATGAGTGAAGCGGGCAAAGTGTTACATTTATTAAAGACTGCGCCGAAAAGTGATCTTTGGGTTTTTGCTATTTGTTTTTCGTTTACCATCTTGTTCGATATGGTTTTGGCTATTACTGCGGGTATTTTGTTGGCGGCCGTATTGTTCATGAAAGAAATAGCTGAAATGGTTAAAGTAACTGATATTACCAATAATAAACGCATCGTAGCGGCTGATATTCCAGCCGGTTGGCGCGTATTTAAAATCAATGGGCCGTTATTTTTTGCTGCAGCGGATCGCGTGTTTTCAGAATTGGCAGTTAAAACTACAGACGTTGATGGTCTAGTACTTTACCTTGAGGCTGTACCGTTACTTGATGCTGGCGGACTCGCAGCAATGGATCAATTTATTAATCAGTGTAAGATCTACAATACGCAAGTTATATTTTGTGATTTGCAATTCCAACCCTTAAAAACCTTGGCGAGAGCAGGCGTGCAGCCTATTGGTGGTGTGACTTCTTTTAGCCCGACATTACATGAAGCATTACGTGATATAGCGAACTATTAATTGCAGGTCTTCCTTGTGTCTCATCGCAATTTCAGCGAAAATAGCGCTCATTAGATTTAACCCAATGAGAAGACTCATTCATGTCAAATAGCCTTATTGAGCAAGAGGTGTCGAAAAGACGTACTTTTGCGATTATCTCGCATCCCGATGCTGGTAAAACAACAATCACTGAAAAAGTATTGTTATTCGGAAACGCATTACAAAAAGCCGGTACTGTGAAAGGTAAGAAATCGGGTCAGCATGCTAAGTCTGACTGGATGGAAATGGAAAAAGAACGTGGTATCTCGGTAACAACGTCAGTAATGCAGTTCCCATATCATGACCACCTCATTAATTTACTTGATACCCCTGGACATGAAGATTTCTCGGAAGATACCTACCGTACCTTAACTGCGGTTGACTCATGTCTAATGGTCATTGATTCGGCAAAAGGTGTAGAAGCACGTACTGTTAAATTGATGGAAGTAACACGCCTACGTGATACGCCAATTATTACCTTCATGAATAAAATTGACCGTGATATTCGCGATCCAATTGATTTGATGGATGAAGTTGAAGAAGTATTAAAAATTGCATGTGCACCCATTACTTGGCCGATCGGCATGGGTAAAGAACTAAAAGGTGTTTATCATATTTTACGTGACGAAGTGATCATATATAACATCGGTCAGGGTCATATGATCCAAGACAGTCGTGTGATTAAAGGTATTAATAACCCTGAACTTGACGACGCAATTGGCGATTACGCTGAGCAATTACGTGAAGAAATGGAACTTGTTGAAGCTGCTGCGAATAAATTTGATTATGAGCTATTCATGGCTGGCGAATTAACACCAGTATATTTTGGTACTGCACTCGGTAACTTTGGTGTTGATCATGTACTTGATGGTTTAGCTGAGTGGGCACCAAAGCCGCAACCGCGTATAACAGATGCACGAACTGTTGAACCAGATGATGAAAACTTCTCTGGTTTCGTCTTTAAGATCCAAGCAAACATGGACCCAAAACACCGTGACCGAATTGCTTTCATGCGTGTTTGCTCTGGCAAATATAGCAAAGGCATGAAGATGAAGCATGTGCGTTTAAATAAAGACGTCAGCATTTCTGATGCGGTAACCTTCATGGCGGGTGATCGTACTCAAACTGAAGAAGCATACCCTGGTGATATTATTGGTCTACATAATCATGGTACGATCCAAATTGGTGATACATTTACCCAAGGTGAATTACTCAAATTCACCGGTATTCCTAACTTTGCGCCAGAAATGTTCCGCCGTATTCGTTTAAAAGATCCACTAAAGCAAAAGCAATTGCAAAAAGGTCTGATCCAGCTATCTGAAGAAGGTGCTGTACAGGTTTTCCGTCCACAACGCTCAAACGATTTAATCGTGGGTGCGGTTGGTGTGCTGCAGTTTGACGTGGTGGTTCATCGTTTACGCACCGAATATAAAGTAGATGCTATCTATGAAGGCATCAGCGTTGCGACAGCACGCTGGGTTGATTGTAAAGACCCGCGCAAGCTAGAAGAATTCAAGAAGAAAGCGTGGGACAATATTGCATTAGATGGTGGTGATAACTTAACGTATATTGCCCCGACTATGGTTAATTTACGTCTAGCACAAGAACGTTATCCAGATGTTGTATTCCGTGAGACGCGTGAACACTAATTATATAACTTAGTTAAATAAGCATAAAGCCTTACCTCTAAAGAGGTGAGGCTTTTTTTTGTTATAATTTATGATTGTAATAGCCTTTCATTCGCAAGTTTTAAGTGGTTGATTTATAGAAAAACTTTTTTTGTTTTTGAGTATTTTTTAATTTTGTGTGATTTAGCTCGCATATATCCGGATTTTTTTTAAAAAATGATGTACACTACGTCAGCCTTTTTATGTGGCTTCGCTCGTTAAGAGAGTTTGAGCAAAAGACCACTAATTTTGCGCACGAAATACAACATGTGGAGCTATAATTGATATAGCTTTATTCAAAGACCCGTCTACCTGAGGCCCGTGAATGTCTGATACATCACCCGTACAATTTACTGATTTAAATTTACCTGAACCAATTTTAAAAGCGTTGAATGATCTAGGTTATGAAACACCTTCACCAATTCAAGCTGAATGTATTCCGTTACTACAGGATGGTGGTGATGTGCTAGGTATGGCACAGACTGGTACGGGTAAAACAGCTGCGTTTGCATTACCATTATTGAGTCGTATTGATACGTCACTGACTAAACCACAGATATTGGTATTAGCACCAACTCGTGAGTTAGCGATTCAAGTTGCTGAAGCATTCCAAGCATACTCACGTCACATGCGTGGATTCCATGTGCTACCTATCTACGGTGGTCAAAGCTACCCGATTCAGTTAAAAGCACTGAAACGCAACCCACAAGTGATTGTTGGTACTCCTGGCCGTGTGATAGATCACATTAACCGTGGTACGCTTGATCTTTCTGGTATTAAAGCACTAGTACTTGATGAAGCAGATGAAATGCTACGCATGGGCTTTATTGATGATGTAGAATCAATTCTGTCTAAAACACCTGAGAAGCGTCAAATGGCGTTATTCTCTGCAACTATGCCTGAAGAAATTCGTCGTATTACGAAACGTTTTATGACTGAACCAAAATCAGTTAAAATTGCAGCTAAAACATCAACTGTTGAAAACATTGAACAAAAATGTTTAATCATTGGTGGTTTACAAGCAAAACTTGACGGCCTAACACGTATTCTTGAAACTGAAGACTACGATGGTGTGATCATCTTTGCTCGTACTAAGACAATGACTGTTGAACTTGCTGAGAAATTAGAAGCTCGCGGTTACTCTGCTGCGGCACTAAACGGTGATTTAAACCAAGCAATGCGTGAGCGCACTGTAAGCCGTTTGAAAAATGGCCAATTAGATATCGTAATCGCGACTGATGTTGCTGCACGTGGTCTTGACGTTCCTCGTATTGACCTAGTAGTTAACTACGATATCCCAACGGATACAGAATCATACGTTCACCGTATTGGTCGTACAGGCCGTGCTGGACGTAAAGGTACTGCAATCCTATTTGCTGCACCACGCGAACGTCGTTTATTAAAAGCGATTGAACGTGCTACACGTCAGCCATTAACTATGATGGATCTACCTTCACGTGATGATGTGACGAAAAAACGTATTGCATCATTCCGTGATCAGTTATCTACACTTTCTTCTAGTGAAGAAAACCTAGATTTCTACAAAAACTTAGTTGGTCAACTTTCTGAAGAGTTAGAACTAAGCGAATTAGATCTTGCATCTGCGTTATTATTCATGGCTCAGAAAGAAAAACCATTAGTATTACCACCAGAAGCACCGCGTCGTGAACGTAGCTTCCGTGATGATGACCGTGGTGATCGTGGCCGTGATCGCAACGACCGTGGCGACCGCCGTGATCGTGGTGACCGTCCTGAACGTGGTGACCGTCCTGAACGTCGTCCAGCTGCAGAAATGGAAGTTTTCCGTATTGAAGTTGGTCGTGCAGATGGTGTTCAAGTTAAGAATATTGTTGGCGCTATTGCTAATGAAGCGAATATCAACAGCCGTAACATCGGTGGTATCCGTCTACATGATGACTACTCAACAATTGAATTACCAAAAGGTATGCCAAGCGAGCAGTTACAACAACTACAACAAGTTTATGTTTGTAACAAAGCATTACGCATGAGCAAACTTGAAGGTGTTGCAGCTGAAGGTCGTCAAGAACGTAGCCGTCCACCACGTGATAACGATCGTCCTGCACGTGATGGTCATCGTGGCCAACGCCGTGATTCTAACGGTGGCGAACGTCGTGAGTCTAACGGTGGTGAACGTCGTCCACGTCGTCCACGTCGTGACTAATTTTAGCTAGTTAATAGTTAAATATATGAAAAGGAGCGCTTGCGCTCCTTTTTTGCATCTGGGATATTAGTACTCATCATATTACATAAATATTTAATGTAATTAGTACTTATGCATTAATAGATAAGTAACACTCTTTCAGTTAATTTATAGGATTTTTTCTTGTGAAAATGGATCTCTCTACCACTGCGCCAGTTGCGATGAAGCAAGCGCACTCAATGACAATTCATCAGCATACTCGTCAAGACGACTATTTTTGGTTACGTGACGATGAACGTAAAAACAAACAAGTTTTAAACTATTTAGAACAAGAAAATGACTATACGAAAGCGGTTTTATCGCCATTAGCTTCATTACAAACAGAACTTTATGATGAGATGGTTGCGCGGGTAAAACAAGAAGATGCATCAGTGCCTTATTTGAAGAAAGGCTATTGGTATCAAACCTGTTTTTCGAAAGGTAAGGAATATCCAGTGTATAGCTGGCGCAAGGATAATACCGATGCCGAATGGCTGGTATTACTTGATGCTAATGAACGTGCTAAAGATCATCAGTATTATCAGCTAGGTGAACTAGCGATAAGTCCAAATCATCAGGTATTAGCTTTTTCTGAAGATACGGTTAGTCGACGCCAATATCGTTTACGTTTCCTTAATCTTGATACCGGTGAAGCATACCCAGAAGAAATTGAAGATATCGAATCTGTGGTGTGGGCAAATGACAGTAAAACGCTATTCTATGTAAAAAAACATCCGACGACGTTATTACCTTATCAAGTTTATCGTCATCAACTCGGTACTGACATTAGTGCAGATGTGCTGGTATATGAAGAATCAGATGATACTTTCTATACGGATATCTACAAATCGACTTCTGATGATTACATCATGTTGTCGCTAAGTAGCACCATGACAAGTGAAGTTCATGTGTTATCAGCAGATAATCCGACTGAGGCATTTACGTTACTGCGTGGGCGTGAACGAGGTCATGAATATAGTGTCGATCATTACCGCCAGCAGTTTTACATTCGCAGTAATAAAACAGGTAAGAATTTCGCTTTGATGTCCGCGACCTTGACGACGGTGGCAGATACTCTGCAATGGCAAACCATTATTCCTGCACGTGATGATGTGCTATTAGAAAGTTATGAACTATTCCGAGATTGGCTAGTTGTTGAAGAGCGTGAGCAAGGTTTAACGTTTTTAAGACAAATTAATTGGCAGACAAAGACCGATATCATCATTAAATTTGACGATCCAACCTATACGGCATGGCTTGGCACAAATCCAGATCCTGATACCGACAAATTGCGTTATGGCTACTCGAGTTTAACAACACCAACCTCAACGTATCAGTTAAATCTTGATAGTGGAGAACGTGAAATATTAAAACAGCAAACCGTTGTTGGTGATTTCTGTGCGCAAGATTACCAGAGTGAACGCGTTTGGATTGTTGCTGAAGATGGCGTTAAGATCCCGGTGTCCTTAGTATATAAAACAGCACTGTTTTCGAAGAGTAATGTTAATCCAATATTGCAATATGCTTATGGTTCTTATGGTTCGAGTATCGACCCTTACTTTAGTGCCTCGCTATTAACGCTACTTGATCGTGGTTTTGTTTATGCCATTGCACATATTCGTGGTGGTGAAGAATTAGGTCGTCATTGGTATGAAGATGGTAAGCTACTCAATAAAATGAATACCTTTACGGATTTCACAGCTGTAACCAAGGGTTTAGTCGAACAAGGTTATGCCGACCCTAAACGTGTTTATGCTATGGGTGGCTCTGCAGGTGGTCTATTGATGGGGACTGTGATTAATATTGCGCCGGAGTTATATCATGGTGTGGTTGCTGCTGTTCCATTTGTTGATGTCGTGAGTACCATGCTTGATGAATCTATTCCATTGACAACAGGTGAGTATGACGAGTGGGGTAATCCGAACGACGCTGAGTTTTATCATTATATGCTGTCATACAGCCCTTATGATCAAGTGACAGCACAAGCTTATCCTAATTTATTGGTAACGACCGGATTACATGATTCACAAGTGCAATATTGGGAACCGGCAAAGTGGGTTGCGAAATTGCGTGAATTAAAAACAGATGCGAATGTATTGTTATTACATACGGATATGGAGACCGGGCACGGCGGTAAATCAGGACGTTTCCAGCATTACCATGATACCGCTAAAGAATATGCTTTCATGCTTGATTTAGCTAAGTGTACAGCGCTGTAAAATAAATAAAGGGCAAGTTATCTAAGCTATATCTTGTTGGCTAGGATACTTGCTCTTAATAATCAAATCAGGATATGTCGCTAGCGTGGTAAGGGCATTACTCGATTGCGGCCAAGACGTTTTGCTTCATACAATTGCAGATCCGCGCGGGTCAAAATATCATGGCTGGTATCTCGGGGTTTATTTTCACTTACACCAATTGATACGGTAATGTTATCAACGACTTTACCAGAGCGCTTATCACGAATGCTTAGGCGTTCAATGGCACGGCGAATTGATTCCGCATTTTGACGAGCAATAGTAAAGTTTTTGTTTGGGAAGATCAGCACAAATTCTTCGCCACCATAACGGAATACTTGTTCACCTTCTTGACAGCTATCTGAGATACGTTTCGCAATGGCTTTTAATACTTGATCTCCGAGTTGGTGGCCAAAATCATCATTAAAGGTTTTGAAGTTATCAATATCGACCATTAAGATTGAAAAAGTACGATTTAAACTTGGGTTACTGCAAAAGGTTTCAATTTCTTTACTAAATATCCGGCGGTTGAGTAGGCCAGTTAAGCTATCATGCATGGCATCATGCTGTGTTTCTAATAATGTTTCACGTAACTGTGCAATCTCAGCTTGTGCTTCGTGCAATTGGCTTTTGAAATGACGCGTTGACGAACGTACATCGTGAGATTCTTTTACCAGTTCCCGTACCGCGGATAATGTTTTCTCAATCGAAAAGCCATCTTCTTCAACACTTGATAATTCGTTCAAACATTTATTCAACATCCGATCAAATTCATTGGTATCATTGAGTGTATCGTGCAGTGAGCTGCTTAATTCATTGGTCATCGAATCGAGTTCGGTGCGTAATTGAGTAATTTCTTGCTCACGCTTATCAACAATAAAGCGCTGATACAGTTCTTCACTCGCCGCTGGGGTACAAGTTCCGTGCTGGGCAATCTTGTCATCGAGATTTTTTTGTAATGCACTATTATTATCAGAAACATAGTGATACCACAGCGCGTAGTTTGTTGGCGTTGTTGGAATTTGATACTGGATCATCAGCGGCATGGCTTTTTTTAAATATTGAGCAGATAGAGCAAATAGTTTTTTAGACATGCATGGTTCCATAAAGGTGCTTAATTAATGATAACCTTGCTATTAAATCAAATTACGCAGCAAGTTACACTATCTCTTTATTTCACTGTTTGGGTGAATAATCAAAAAGGCGACGTATTTAGTGATAGAACTCATCGATAGCCATTGCCATTTAGACTTTGTGGATTTTAATACCGACTTGATGGCGGTATTAGATCGCGCGAGAGATAAGGGCGTGAGACATTTTTTAGTACCAGGTATTGGCGCTAAAAATTGGCAGGCAGTATTGGCCCTAGCCAACCAGCATGAGGGGGTTTATCCAGCGTTAGGTATTCACCCGTATTTTCTGGCCGATTTTGATGATAGCCATTTGCAATTGCTTGATGCACATTTAGCGGCAGGAAAGGGAATTGTTGCTGTCGGCGAGTTTGGGCTTGATAAAGCGGTCGACTTTCCGTTCGAACAACAATTACAGATTTGTAAGCAACAATTATTGCTCGCTAAACACTATGATTTACCGGTTATTTTACATTGCCGTAAAGCACACAATGAATTGATTCAGTTATTACAACTGGTGAAGTTACCACGTGGTGGTGTGCTCCATGGCTTTAGTGGTAGCAGTCAATTGGGTATGCAATACATAAAACTTGGGTTTAAATTAGGTATTGGTGGGGTGATTACGTATCCAAGAGCAGTAAAAACCAGGCAAGCGGTCAGTGAATTGCCGTTAACCTCGTTATTGTTAGAAACGGACTCGCCAGATATGCCTATATTGGGTTATCAAGGACGACGAAATGAACCGGTTAACATTACAGAAGTGTTACAAACACTTACAAAATTACGGAGAGAGCCGAAAAAATTAATTGCAAAAACGAATTTTAGCTCATTTATTGAACTATTCTTGTCTTAAGTTCACCCTTTTTGAAAATAGATCAACTTTTTTGAAACTATTTTGGGCGGTCTGATCTCAAGCACTTAACAAGTGGCTAATAACAGTTATAATCTCGCCGATTGTTATAATCAATGATTAAATCGTAAATTTACTATTCATTACACTTTAATTGACTATTTTGGTTATGACGTAAATAAACAAAAACACTTCTGAAGCGAAACTTGGAGATTATTCCTGATGAATTTTGTAATGGGTATTGTAGGCGTATTTGTCCTACTCGGTCTAGCAATTCTGTTATCTGATAACAGAAAAGCAATTAACCTTCGCACTGTCGGTGGCGCATTTGCTATCCAGGTCGCGGTTGGTGCCTTCATTTTATATTTTCCTCCGGGCAAAGAGTTACTACAAGGTCTCTCTACTGGTGTCGCAAACGTAATTGCTTATGGTAATGAAGGTATTCAATTCTTATTTGGTGATTTAGCGAAATTCAAACTTGGTTTCATCTTTGCGTTTAACGTATTACCAGTAATCGTTTTCTTCTCATCACTAATCGCTGTTTTATACTATATAGGTGTAATGAGCGTGGTAATTAACTTTATTGGTG
>Ga0209291_1002451_pt1 | contig 14982 bp, 15 predicted proteins | sample GOMGulsemesocosm_FD_184633 | JGI IMG/M metagenome (GOLD analysis project Ga0209291, IMG submission 184633) | Methane-oxidizing microbial communities from mesocosms in the Gulf of Mexico - GOM9B Gulf of Mexico (SPAdes) (version 2) | ecosystem: Environmental > Aquatic > Marine > Cold seeps...
GTTAAGTGGGAAGTGACGACGACCCGTTTCAACACCTGGGATATCCGTAGGAATAAGCGCACAAGTAATGCCGATGTCTTCTTTATCACCAAGTAGACCATCTGGATCACGCAGTTTAATTGCAAGACCAAGTACAGTCGCAACAGGTGCAAGTGTAATATAACGTTTGTTCCAAGTCAGTTTCATACCTAGAACTTCTTTACCTTCGAATTCGCCTTTACATACGATACCGAAATCAGGGATCGCACCTGCATCAGAACCCGCTTCAGGGCTGGTTAGTGCGAAACATGGAATTTCATCACCAATAGCAAGACGTGGAAGGTAGTAATCTTGTTGCTCTTTAGTACCATAGTGTTGTAATAATTCACCAGGACCTAATGAGTTAGGTACACCAACTGTACTCGCCATTACTGCGCTTGAGCCAGTTAATTTCTGTAGTACCATTGATTGTGCTAATGCAGAGAATTCTAGACCACCGTATTTTTTCTTGATGATCATGGCGAAGAAACCCTTAGTTTTAAGGAATTCCCACAGCTCTGGAGGTAAATCAGCACGGTTATGTGTGATATCAAACTCATCAGCCATGCGACATGCTTCTTCAACTGGACCGTCAAGGAAGGCACGTTCTTCAGCCGTTAGAGCTGGAGCTGGCACGTTATGCAGTTTTTCCCAATTTGGTTTACCGCTGAATAAATCTGCGTCCCACCAAGTGGTTCCGGCTTCTAATGCTTCAGTCTCTGTTTGAGACATTTCCGGCATGATCTTACGGAAGCCTTTTAAGATAGGTGCTGTTAAATAGCTTTGACGAATACTGGTTATATTTAATGGTATCGCAATTACAGCTGTTATTATCCAGATAGCTAGTGGTACATCACCGAAATATGAAACGGCTGCAAGTGCAATAAAAAATGCACCGGTAAACGCAGCTAATGATGCTCTTTGGTATGATAATGTACCAAATATTGCCACTAAGGCTAAGAGTGAAATTGTGGTTGCCATGATTTTCTCCTTTCATTAAGCAACTAAATAGCAAAGTCAGAGGTCAGACCAGAAGACTGGTTTGAGTATTAGTTCTAGTTGATAATTATTAAATTAGCAAGTTTTTTACATGCAATTTACATAGTATTTATAGAACCTGTAGCTAAACGCTTGTTTTTAACCGATTGGGTTTACAAGTGTTCACCGATAATAGCGTTATTGAATTGATAATTTAATTGCCGATTTACTTTTATTTTAGGTCAGATCGGCCAAGAATACGGCCTTTGAATTACTCACAAATGGTTACTTAGTGGGTGTTAACTAAGCACTTTTTCATACCTTGAGCTTATTTTTGGTTATGCTTAACCTTTTATTTATGTGGGTGATACAGGTACATAATTTTGTGAAACAATAGTACTATTATACAAATATATTTTAGGCATAGAGGCGATAATAAATGACAAATTATCAAGGCTTAATTCAGCAAGAATTAGTCGAAGCAGCAAAAGTTTTAAATGATTTTTTAGCGGATCCGAAAAACGGTGAAAATATCGAAGCAGCAGCGGCATTACTAGCTGATTCATTTAAAGCCGGTGGTAAAGTATTATCTTGTGGTAATGGCGGCTCACATTGTGATGCGATGCATTTTGCCGAAGAGTTATCAGGCCGTTATCGTGAAAACCGTCCTGCAATGCCAGGGATTGCCATTTCGGATGTGAGTCATATGTCTTGTGTTAGCAACGATTTTGGCTATGAATATGTGTTTTCACGTTATGTTGAAGGCATCGGCCAAAAAGGTGATGTGTTATTAGGTTTAAGTACCAGTGGTAACTCTCAGAACGTATTAAATGCATTTGCAGCAGCAAAAGCAAAAGGTATGAAGACAATTGCATTAACGGGTAAAGATGGCGGTAAAATGGCGGGCATCGCTGATATCGAAATTCGCGTACCACACTTTGGTTATGCCGACCGCATCCAAGAAATCCACATTAAAGTGATCCATTTACTGATCCAATTAGTTGAAAAAATGATGGGCTATGCTGATTAATCCATAGCTGTTCGTTATATGAAATTGCCCAATGATACGGTTTATTGTGTGATTTACCGTAGACAGCGGCTTGGCATTAAGTAGAATGAAAGATAGTTAAATTGATTTAACCCTGAGTGGTTAATGTTGTAAGTCATAAAAGTGAAGTTATCAGTATATGTGTGAATTATTAGGTATGAGCGCAAATGTACCTACGGACATTTGTTTTAGTTTTTCTGGACTGATGCAGCGTGGTGGTAAGACTGGACCACACTCTGATGGTTGGGGTATTACTTTTTATGAAGGCAAGGGCTGCCGTACTTTTCGCGATCCCAAACCAAGCTGTGAATCAAAAGTTGCACAATTAGTGAAAAACTATCCGATTAAAAGCCAAGCGGTTATTTCACATATTCGCCAAGCTAATCGTGGTGGTGTGGCATTAGAAAATACCCATCCTTTTACCCGTGAATTTTGGGGTAAAAACTGGACGTATGCACATAATGGCCAGCTAACTGATTATCAAGGGTTAGCGACCGGGTTTTATACACCAATTGGTGAGACTGACAGTGAACTCGCGTTTTGTTGGATCTTACAAGAAGTAAGTAAACAGTTTCCAGTTAAGCCTGATGATATGAAATCTGTGTTTCGTTTTATCGCGAGTCTGTGTGATCAGCTCAGAGCATTAGGTGTATTTAATTTGTTATTAACCGATGGCGACTTCGTCTTTGCCTACTGTACTAATAACTTACATCATATTATTCGTGAAGCACCGTTTGGGCATGCTCAGCTCATTGATGAAAATATTGAAATTAACTTTGAGAATGAAACCTCAGATTCAGATGTTGTTGCTATTATCGCGACACAGCCGCTGACGGATAATGAAGTGTGGCATAAAATGCAGCCGGGTGAATACTGTGTATTCTGCCGTGGTGATATTATGATGACCAACGTTTAAGTCATTACGCTATTATAATTACGACGCAATTATTTTATAAAAAGTCGCGTTATAAAAAGTCTATAAAAAAAGCCTTTATGCAGTAATGCGATAAAGGCTTTTTATTATCTAGGGTTAGAGAACTAACTTAATCTGCAGCGTAGCCGCTTTCTGCTAATTCTTTACCATCAAGTACGGCTTTACCGTCGATCATTGCTAAACGTTCAGCACAGAACCATTGCACAACCATAGGATAGATCATATGTTCTTGAGTGTGCACTCGTGAACTTAAATCATCTATAGTATCGTCGGCAAATACAGGTACTTTTGCTTGCAAGATAACAGGACCTGAATCTAATTCTGGCGTAACAAAGTGCACTGAAGCACCGTGTTCTTGATCGCCATTATCAATTGCACGTTGATGTGTATCTAAACCTGGATATTTAGGTAATAGAGAAGGATGTATATTAAGCATCTTGCCAGCATAATGCTGTACAAAGTTATCACTCAAAATACGCATATAGCCTGCTAACACAATTAGATCTGGTTGATATTGGTCTATTTGTGTCATTAACTCTGCATCAAATGCAGCACGGTCAGCAAAATCACCTTGAGCCAGTGATACTGCGTCCACACCTGCTTGTTGCGCTCGTTCTAAGCCATAAGCAGTACTTTTGTTACTAAAAACGGCAGTTACTTTACCGTTAATAGTACCTTGTTCGCACTGATCTAGAATGGTTTGTAAATTACTCCCATTACCAGAAACTAATACTACGATAGATGCTTGTTTAGACATTATTTTATCTCTACTTGTTCTTCATTTTCTGCAGCGTCTGCAATTTCACCGATTAGCCACGCATTTTCGCCGTGTTCAGTGAAAATTTCCAGTGCTTTTTCAACTTGTGATTCTGGTAGCGCAATAACCATACCAACACCACAGTTAAACGTACGATACATCTCTGTACGTTCAACGTTACCTTTTTCTTGTAACCAGTTGAAAATTTCAGGCCACTGCCAGCTATTTTCATCAACGATAGCTTTTGTTAGTGCTGGTAGTACACGTGGGATGTTTTCCCAGAAACCACCACCAGTAATGTGTGATAAAGCGTGAACTTCACACTCTTTCAGCACAGCTAGCACAGACTTAACATAGATGTTAGTTGGTGTTAGCAGCGTATCACCTAGCGTTGAATCACCAAATGCTTGACTTGGGTCTTCTTTTGAAACTTCAAGGATCTTACGAACTAAAGAATAGCCGTTAGAGTGAGGGCCACTCGATCCTAAAGCGATAAGTTTATCACCAGCCGCCACTTTCGTACCGTCAATGATGTTTTCTTTATCAACAATACCAACGCAGAAGCCAGCAATGTCAAAATCTTTACCTTCGTACATACCTGGCATTTCAGCTGTTTCACCACCTGTTAATGCACAGCCAGATAATAGACAACCTTCACCGATACCGGTAACAACTGATGCAGCTACATCTACATCCAGTTTCCCTGTTGCGTAGTAATCTAAGAAGAATAGTGGTTCAGCACCTTGTACAATAAGGTCATTTACACACATAGCAACTAGATCGATACCCACTGTATCATATTTAGCTAAATCGATAGCGAGGCGTAGTTTCGTTCCTACACCGTCTGTTCCTGCGACCAACACTGGTTCTTTATAACCAGTAGGCAATTGGCAAAGTGCGCCGAAGCCACCTAGACCACCCATAACTTCAGGTCGTTTAGTCTTTTTTGCTACACCTTTAATGCGTTCTACTAATGCATTACCTGCGTCTATATCAACGCCTGCATCTTTATAACTTAGAGAAGTATTTTGGTTGCTCACTGGATCCCTCACAAACTAATCGTATCAATTGGATTAAAAAATCGCCGCCATGTTAACAACTTTAATCACAGAATAGAAACAATATTATGCCTTGTTTGACCTGCTAATTGATTTTATTCTTAACTCAGGCTTTTCCTTGGAATAAGCTATCATTATATGGTCATTATTGGTAATATTACGCGTTTTTATATTGCACTTACTTTGATTTTATTAGGAGATTCCATGAAAGTTGTTGAGGTTAAACACCCGTTAGTACGTCATAAATTGGGTTTAATGCGCGCTGCCGATATCAGCACTAAACGTTTTCGTGAACTAGCAACAGAAGTGGGTAGCCTACTTACTTATGAAGCAACGGCTGATTTAGAGCTGGAGCAAAAGACTATTGATGGTTGGAATGGTGATGTTACCGTTGATCAAATCAAAGGTAAAAAAGTTACTGTTGTGCCAATTCTTCGTGCTGGCTTAGGCATGATGGATGGTGTGTTAGAGCATATGCCTAGTGCACGTGTAAGTGTTGTTGGTATCTACCGTGACGAAGAAACACTAGAAGCCGTTCCTTACTTTGAAAAAATTGTTCACAGTATTGAAGAACGTTTAGCGATTGTTATTGACCCGATGTTAGCAACGGGTGGTTCTATGATTTCAACTCTAGACCTATTAAAAGCAAAAGGTTGTAAGCGCATTAAAGTGCTTATTCTTGTTGCTGCACCAGAAGGTCTAAAAGCGTTAGAAGAAGCACATCCAGATATTGAGCTTTATACTGCATCTATCGATGAACGCTTAGACGAAAAAGGTTATATCGTTCCTGGTCTTGGTGACGCAGGCGATAAGATCTTCGGTACTAAATAGTATTCAGATAAGATCTTAATTGAGTTAGACAGGCATCAATTGCAACTGTTGATGCCTGTCTCTTTCTTCTATTCAACTTGATTTCCGACTAAATATCCGCCCCACAGCAATAACATATTTAATACATATATATCTTCTATATCTATATTAAAATATCGGTCATTCTCAGTTTGTTTGTTATCCATAGATATTATCCCTTCATTTTAATCTAACTCCTTGATACTTTAGTATGGTCACTGTTTCTCTATCTCGCTAATTAGTTAAAGCGATGGAATATGTTTGGACATAGCGAATGGTTTAGTTATTATTATGCCATCATCAATTTGAGTCATCACGTTACTCTTAAAAGGATCGTATGAAGCGTTTATTTCCTATTTTATTATCATTGTTATCTCTTCTCCCTCTCACCACGCGTGCGGTTGAGGTTGAGCAGCTGTATTCAGCATCTGTTATGGCTGTGAATGATCAGTCTAACCGTGCTTTGCAGAAAGTAGCTTTTGCTGAAGTGCTGGTTAAAGTTTCTGGCAATGCCAACATAGCGACGGATCCGGTTATCAAAAAAGCGTTAATCAATGCTCGTGAATATTTAGTTAAACAAGCTGAAGAACGTGTTGATGGCGAACGTTATTTACAAGCAAGCTTTAATGAAAAAAAAATAAACCGTTTATTACGTAGTAGCGAATTTGGTGTGTGGAGCCCTAATCGCCCACAGTTAATCGTGTGGTTAGTCGTTGATGAAGACTTTAGCCGTAGTGTCAGAGGCGAAAGTGACAGTGACTATGCAGAGTTCATTGACGCGATTAAAGCGCAAGCAAATAAACGTGCGATCCCAGTGTTATTCCCGGTTATGGATCTCGATGACCAATTACAAGTAAGTAGTAGCGATTTATGGGGTAAATTTACCGATCCTGTAGAGCTCGCTTCAACCCGTTATGCTGCTGACAGTTATATCATTGCTAAGATGATTAAACAGGATGATGATTATAAACTAGATTGGAGTATGTACGGTCGCAGCAATAACAAGCAAGCACATGAGATTTGGTTGAATGGCCAAGGTCAAGGTGAGCTTACTGGAATCGGTACTGAACTAGCGGATAATCTTGCGAACCATCTTGCTGAACGCTATAGCGTAAAAGCATCCGGTAACAATGAAGTGGTGTTTTTAAACGTTGATGCAGTGACTGGGATTACTGATTATGCCAAGTTAATTGAGATGTTTTCTGAGTTATCAGCCGTTGCTCAAGTTGATCTTGAAGCCGTGTCAGGATCAAGCATTCAATTAAAACTGATGTTACTCGGTACGCAACAAGATCTGTTAATGGAACTGTCGTTAGATCAACGGATCAAAAGTAGTGAAAATGCTTTTGGTGACATGAATTTCCAGTGGGTGCGATAAATTAAGCAATTTTATATTGTGTTTTTTTACTAGTCGTTTTCTATCGGCCATTGAGATGCTACAATGGCCACACTAATCTTATGATTGTATGAAAGGGTGATATTGAACACTCCAGCACAACTTTCTTTACCAGTACAATTACCCGATGGTGAAACTTTCGCGAGTTTTTACCCCGGTGCTAATGTCCAACTACTGACAGCGCTAAAAAATGCCGCTGTAGGCGACGGTGATCCATTTATTTATCTATTTGGTAACCGGAGTTCCGGCACCTCTCATTTACTTCATGCTACGTGTACTGAATGTACCGATGCTGATCGTTCAGCTGCTTATTTGCCGATGGAAATGTCTGCCATGATGACACCATCAGTGCTTGATGGCATGGAACATCTTGATATTGTATGTATCGATAATATTGAAATGATCGCAGGGAACCGTGAGTGGGAAGTTGCTTTATTTAACTTTTATAACCGCTGGCGTGATAGCCATGATCAAAGTAATCCTGGTTCACTGATCGTCACAGGTAATAGCGCCGCCCGACATTTGGGTATTCAATTACCGGATCTGTTATCACGGCTGGATTGGGGCGTGAGTTACCAGCTACAGTTACTTGATGATGATGGTAAGTTGGCAGCTCTACAATTACGAGCTGAGTTTAGAGGGTTGAAGTTACCAGTGGATGTCGCTCGCTTTCTGCTAAACCGCTCATCGCGTGATATGAAAACCCTTATTGCCACATTAGATCGATTAGACCAAGCGTCAATTAGTGCGCAACGTCGACTGACTATCCCCTTTGTAAAAGAAACTCTTTCTTTGTAATTAACAAAGCCAAAACGACTTACAATATCTTGCAAAAGTAAAAAGGAAATAGTATCAATGACACTATTTCCTTTTTGTTATTTCAGTACGATTTTAGCTAAATAGACATAATCGTTTTAACTTAACCTACACAGTTAATCTTTGTTGTGCGCTTTGTATGCTTCTTCTCGTTCTTTTTCTTCAGCCATCACGACTTTTAGCTTATCAAGACCTAGGCCTAATTCTTTGCCTTGCATGCGGGCATAAATACCATTACCAAACAACATACAGTTGGCTAATGCAAACTCTAATATAGCCAAGTAACGTTCGTCTGGATCGGTATACATGATCGTTAATGAGTGCATGTAGTAGATCATGACAACAAAGTTACTCCAAGCTGCCGTGTAAGGTTTACCTTTGATCAATCCATAGAAGGGGATTAATAATGGCAAGATCCAAATAAAGGCTTTGGCTAAGGGATTCGACTCGTGCGCAGCTTGGCGCTCTAACCATTTTTGTTTTTCAATTTCAACTTGTGGCAATAACTCAGGATTCACTTCGGCCATAGCAGATAGTTCAGCAAGTGCTTGCGACTGGGTATGGTCTTGTACTTTTTCTGGTGTTAACCACAGTTGCCATACAAACATCAGTATGATCAAACCAAAGTAACCAAACAGCCCCAGTAAGCGGTACTGTTTAATACGTTTTTGTGTTTCTTGCGGTGTTTGAATAGTTTGCATTATTTGCTCGTAGTTAGAGTATTGCTAAAACATTTTCTGGCGGGCGACCAATCGCAGCTTTACCGTTTGCTAGCACAATTGGACGCTCGATTAATTTAGGGGTTGCGATCATTGCAGCAATTAATTCATCCGTCGATAAGCTTTCATTATCTAACCCGAGGGCTTTATACTCGGCCTCTTTAACACGCATTAATTGACGTGGCGCTAATGCTAGCAAGGTCAAAATTTCTTGTAATTGTGCTGCTGATGGTGGTGTTTCGAGGTATTTTACGATGCTTGGCTGCACGCCTTGTTCTTCTAATAAAGCAAGAGTTTGGCGGCTCTTAGAGCAACGCGGGTTGTGATAAATAGTTACACTAGTCATAGCTTGGCTTATTCCTTAAAACAAGTCCTAAAATAAATAGGGATCCTTAAAGTCCCCATTTTGCCTTGTTTCCTGTCCCTTGGCTAGTTTTGCAGTGCCTGCATTTTTTGCTTTTCTAACTCAATTTGCTCCATATGCGCATCAATGCGTGCTATATCAGCCGAGCTCGTAGCGAGTGTGCGTGCAGATTGTAGCTCGTTTAGGGCTTTGGGATAGTTAGCACTGAGCTGCGCCATTTTTGCACGTTGCATATACATTCTGACTTTATCATCGGTTTGATTGAGCAAATCAATATAGATACTCAACGCAATCATATCGGTCTCATTACTGCGCAAATAATCCCGAATGAGTTTTTTCGCTTGGTCATATTTTTCTGCTTGCTGCAACGCGACGGCTAAATTGATGGTGGTCACCGGATTATTGGTATATCTGTTATTGGCTTTCTGTAAACGAGTGATAGCTTCATCATTGTGCTTGAGTGCTAAATCGATATCGGTAAGGGTATCAAGATAAAACAAGTTGTTTGGATGTGATTTTGCTAACTCAACCACAATCTTCTTCGCTTGTTCATTTTTGTCTAATTGCAGTAAAGCCAAGGCTTGGCCGTAGAGTGCTGCGTCTTTTAGTTTGAATGTTTTGGTCTTAAGCTGATGCTGAAAAAATCGCAGTGCTTCTTGTGGTTTTAATACGCCATAGCGGACCTGAATACGAGCTTTGGCCAACTGATAGTCGAGGCTTGGTTGGTAATAACGATTTGGGTACAACGCTGCCCTATCACGTGCTTCGGTGATACGGGTGGTTGGTAATGGGTGAGTAATTAACATTTGTGGCGGTGTTGAACTAAAACGATATTGTTCGGACAACTTACCAAAGAATGTCGACATTGCAGCAGGATCATAACCTGCATTTGCCATTACCTGAATACCAATACGGTCTGCTTCAAATTCATTTGCTCGGGTATAGTTAATCGCAGACTGCGCATTAATCGCGACAGTGGTTTGTAACATGGCAATACCAGCTACCGGATTAGCGATTCCTAACAATACCGCACCGACTAGCCCTGCAACGGTAAGTTGGCTATTGCCTGCTTGTGCTTCTAAGCTACGGGCAAGGTGACGTTGGGTAATGTGTGAGATCTCATGGGCAATAACGGATGCAAATTCAGCTTCGCTTTCGGCATATAAAAATAAGCCGGTATGGACTTTGACATAACCACCAAGAAAAGCTGCCGCATTGATTTCATCATCTTTGATCAGGAAGAAATTAAACGGAAAGCGTACTGAATCGGCTTGGCTAATGAGTTTTGCGCCAAGTTCGGCAATGTATTCTTGTAATACCGGATCGCTGACCATAGGAAAAGAGCCACGTGCAACTTTAATAAAAGCCGCACCGTATTGGCGTTCTTGGTCGATCGATAAAGCGGTAACACCCGCGGTACCGATCTCGGGCAGTTTATTGGTAGCTTGTACTGAGCTAACCAGACCTAACGCGCCGACAAATAATGCTGTACTGGTCAAACGTAATATTTTTTTGAGATACATTTTTTTTAAATACAAGTGGCGACCTATGCGATGAAAACTAAGTAAATCTAGTTAACATAGTAGAACATATTATTAACTGATAACAATGACAAATAGTCAGATGGCTTATATTCGTTATAGTTCCGTGGCATGTTTAGTCAATTTTTGTTGATGAAAGATAAGATATTTACGCTTTTGTGGAAAAAATGCTGCTAATCCTGCTAAAATCGAACAGTATTTATTTCAAATTTAAAATGAGAGTGAATTAAGATGGGCAGAGCGTTCCAAAACCGTAAATTATCGATGGCTAAAACAGCTGGCATGAAAACTAAGATCTACTCTAAATATGGTAAAGAGATCTATGTATCTGCAAAAACTGGTGGTGGCGACCCTGATAGCAACTTAAGTCTTCGCCGCATCATTGAAAAAGCGAAAAAAGATCAAGTTCCAACTCACGTAATCGAACGTGCTATTGAAAAAGCATCAGGTGCTGGTGGTGAAGATTATGAACGTGCAAGTTATGAAGGCTTTGGTCCTGGTAACTGCATGGTTATCGTTGAATGTCTAACTGACAACGGCAAGCGTACTTTTACTGAAGTTCGTCAAGCATTCGTTAAAAATGGCGCGAAATTGGGTGCTCCAGGTGCTGTTTCACACATGTTTGATCATCAAGCTGTATTTGAATTCAAATTTGATGACGAAGATGCGGTATTAGAAACATTAATGGAAGCGGAAGTAGATGTTGCTGATGTTGAGAACGAAGACGGTACAATCACTGTTTATGTTCCACACACTGAATTCTACAAAACTAAAGTAGCATTATCAGACGCATTTGCTGGTATCGAATTTGATGCAGAAGACATTACATTCTTACCACAAGTTGAATCTGAAGTGACTGGCGATGACGTTGAAATGTTTGAACGTTTCCTTGCTGCACTAAATGATTGTGATGATGTACAAGACGTATATCATAATGCAATCATTGACTAATTAGTCAATGATGTGCGGTTATTAACACCGCGCATAAAAAAGGCCGATTACCGCTTCTTATCAGAATGGGTAATCGGCCTTTTTTGATCTGCTAGCTGTTTCGTATTTAAAAACGAGACAAGCTAGTCAAATTACATTTTTTTGCAATATGCAGAAATAATTACCATCGCAGTACCGTTTGCACGACCTTGGATGTGTAATGGATTATCTGTTAAACCGATATTACGTACTGCTGTACCACGTTTAATCACTAAGCTTGAACCTTTAACAGGTAAATCTTTGATGATGTTTACGTTGTCGCCAGCTTGTAAGATAGTACCGTTTACGTCACGCGCTGGTGAGTCTGTCATTGCAGCAATTAGCACGCCTTTTTCAGCCCATGCTTTTACGTCTTCTTCTAGATACATCATGTCAAGTAAATCACGTGACCAGTCTGCATCTAGACGGTGTAGCATACGGTATGCAAGTACTTGTACTGCTGGTACTTGGCTCCACATGCTGTCGTTTAGGCAACGCCAATGGTTTGCTTCAAGAGTATCTGAGTTGTTGATTTGCTCAAGGCAAGTATCACAAAGCATTACTGCACAGTCTGAGCTTTTTTCTGGTGATTCAGGTAGCTCATAAGCTGATAGGTTAGATTCTGCTGTGCACATTTCACATTTAGAACCACTGCGTTGTAATAGCGTTGTTTCGATAGTCATTGAATTAATCCTCTAAATTTTGTGGGGCTATTATGCCACAACGTGAGTATTTTGGGTATCTCGCAATAGCTTCTAACGGGTGATGTCGCTACACTGGTTTTTTATAGCTTTTTAAAACTTGGAGTTCACATGGAAGTCAGCGTATTATTTGATGAGTTAGCCACGGATGATGGCCATGCCATAGGTATAATTACCCTTAATAAGCCACGTCAGTTACATGCGTTAAGTGCCGATATGTTTCCCTTGTTACGTCAACAATTGCTTGCTTGGCAAAGTGATAACCGGATCGTCAGTGTGTTGCTGACCAGTACTGGCGATAGAGCGTTTTGCGCTGGTGGCGATGTTAAATCATTACAGCAAGCATTAGTGACTACCAATGGCAATGAGGCGAAACAGCTGGTTGTTAGTGAGTATTTTACCGCCGAGTATCAAGTTGACTATTTATTGCATAACTTTGGTAAACCGCTGATCGTTTGGGGTGATGGCATTATTATGGGTGGCGGCCTAGGGTTATTCATGGGCGCAAGTCATCGTGTTGTTACTGAAACCGCGAGGATCGCGATGCCGGAGATCACCATAGGTTTATTTCCTGATGTCGGTGCAACTTGGTTTTTAAATCGTTTACCGCAGCCGGGCGTGGGTCTATTTTTAGGTTTAACCGGAGCCAGTATTAATGCTAATGATGCCAAATACCTTGGTTTAAGCGAGTATTTAATTCCAGCAGCAAAATACGCTGATGTGATGCATGCATTAATCAGTCTTGATTGGCACAGTGATTCCGACTTACATCACCACCAAGTCGATTTGTTATTAACAAAGCAGTATGCAGATGTCGACTTTGCCGCAGGTAATTTAATCAATCATCAAACCTTATTTACTCAGCTGAGTGCTTATACTGACTTAGCTGACGTGATGACTTGTATTCAAGCACATGATAATTGTGATCCTTGGCTACAAACCAGTATCAAAAAATTGCTGCTCGGTAGTCCAATCTCTGCACATATCTTGTACCGACAGGTAAACCAATATACTCAACTCGATTTAGCAGGCTGTTTCCAGTTGGAATTGGATTTAGCGGTTAATGTGTGTCTAAACGCGGATCTGATTGAAGGTGTAAGGGCTTTGCTGGTCGATAAAGACAATCAGCCTAATTGGTTATACAAACAAATTGAAGATGTGCCCGTTGACTTTGTTGATGGTTTATTTGTATCGCCTTGGGATCATAATAAGCACCCACTGCGTACGCTGTAATTGGCATCTAAATTACCTAATTATGTGACGCCTATTCCAAAATGAGTAGGTTGGCTGTGTTCATTTTATAAGTCCATTTGTTTTGTAGGGATTAATCCTATACTACCTCTAAGTTGTTAGCTGGTAGGTGTGCGTTGTACTGCCATTAATAACGTTAAGCTAATTATTACCAACAGTTACTTTAAAAATGTACTGCAGTAATAGTTAATAATTAATTTATTTTGGAGATATATTATGAGCACTGCATTCTTTATTCCTGCTTACAACCTAATGGGCGCTGGCTGTTTAATTCAAGCCGCGGACGCAATCAAATCCCATGGTTTCAAAAAAGCATTAATCGTGACAGATAAGGTGATTAATAGCATAGGTATGGTGGAACAGGTACAGGAGTTATTGGCTGCTCGCGATGTTGAATCCGCAGTATTTGACGGTACTCAACCAAACCCAACGACGACTAACGTGGCAGCAGGACTTGAACTACTAACCTCTGAGGCATGTGATTTTGTTATTTCATTAGGTGGCGGTTCTCCACATGATTGTGCTAAAGGTGTTGCACTTGTTGCAGCCAATGGTGGTCATATCACTGATTATGAAGGTGTAGATCAATCTGAAAAGGCCCAGTTACCACTCGTTGCAATTAACACTACAGCAGGTACAGCATCCGAAATGACGCGTTTTTGCATTATTACCAATGAAGAAACACACATTAAAATGGCGATTGTCGATAAAAATACCACGCCATTAATGTCGGTCAATGATCCTGAATTGATGTTAGCAAAACCCGCTTCATTAACCGCTGCAACCGGTATGGATGCATTAACCCATGCTGTCGAAGCGTATGTATCAACAGCCGCAACGCCAATTACCGATGCGGTGGCAATTAAGGCTATGGAGCTGATCCAGGCGCATTTACGCAGAGCTGTGGCGCACGGTGATAATATTGAAGCACGTGAACAAATGGCGTATGCACAGTTCATGGCGGGCATGGCGTTTAATAATGCATCATTAGGTTATGTACATGCAATGGCGCATCAGCTGGGTGGTTTTTATGATCTGCCGCACGGTGTATGCAATGCAGTATTACTGCCTCACGTGCAAGCTTATAACGCACAAGTTTGTCCTGCTCGTTTACGTGATGTTGCTAAAGCAATGGGTGTTGATGTTGTAGAGATGACCGCTGAGCAAGGCGCTGAAGCAGCAATCACAGCAATTAAAGAATTAGCGCTGGATGTTGGCATTCCGACAGGGCTAACAAGCTTAAGTGTAAAAGTGGAAGATATTCCAGAGTTGGCTAAAAATGCCTTAAACGATGCGTGTGGTTTTACTAATCCAAAGCAAGCAACTCATGAAGAGATTTGCGCAATCTTTAATGCCGCGATGTAGCTAATTTATTGTCATATAAGAGAGCGTAAGTAAGGTAATTAAGCCCAGAACTCTGCATAAAAATCTGCATGATGTCTGGGCTTTTTGCGTTAGGAGATATTTTAAATTTATTGGCTGTTTCCGCATTACTATCTGGTTATTTGTGATCTAGCAGGGGTAATGGCTATCTTTTGCTCTTAAATATTGTGATGTGCGTTATAAATTATCTAATTTACAGC
>Ga0209291_1002453_pt1 | contig 14973 bp, 13 predicted proteins | sample GOMGulsemesocosm_FD_184633 | JGI IMG/M metagenome (GOLD analysis project Ga0209291, IMG submission 184633) | Methane-oxidizing microbial communities from mesocosms in the Gulf of Mexico - GOM9B Gulf of Mexico (SPAdes) (version 2) | ecosystem: Environmental > Aquatic > Marine > Cold seeps...
TTGGGTGTACTGCTGAGTGTTGGTGTTTTATCAATATTAACTATCGGCTATAGCGAACAAGTAAAGCATTACGTAACCTTACAATTACTCCCTGTGTTTCTGGTGACATTAGCGATGATAAGCATGTTGTCGTTATTTGCCTGTTATTTTCCTTTGCGCCAGTACATTAACAAGCCTGCTATTCATGCTTTAAAAGGTAGTGAAGAATGAATTTATTTATCTATCAATTAAAACAAGCACTTCTAAGCCTTAAGAAAAATCCTGGTTTTACTTTTAGTGTTGTTTCCACGATGGGCATTACGTTAGGGGCATTGCTTTGCGTGTTAACCCTAGCGTATGTGATGTTGATTAAACCGCTACCGTATCCAGAGCAAGACCGATTATTTTTAGTTGAGTCAACAGTAGTCGATCAAGATGATAAACAAATATTTAGTGCTTTTAACTATCGTTCATTAGTGGATTTTTACCGACAACAAACGAGTTTTGAAAGTGCAGCTATAATCGCTTATGGCGAAAACGTGCTAGTTTCTCAGCCTTCTCAGCCTCAGGTTTCAACTACGTATGTAACACCTGAAATATTTGAATTATTGAATATTCCAATGGCACTAGGTCGTTCATTTGGCATTAATGAACAGCTTGATAGTTATAACCCTGTGGCTATTTTAAGTTATGACACTTGGCAAAAAGAATTTGCCGGCAGTGCAGACGTGCTTAATAAAAAAGTGGTGGTAGACAATATAAGCTTTAGCATTATTGGTGTTGTAGCTGAGCAATTCGCCGAGCCAAAAACGTATTATCTAAAGCACCCGTTAACGGATGTGTGGTTTCCATGGGACTATAACTATATCAGTTCTGAACGAAGAGAAAGTACCGGCTCAATGTCACTTGATACCATGTTTTTAGGGCGAACCATTAAAAGGCTTTCTGCTTCACAAGTAGAGCAAGCGATAACGCCATTAGTTAATTTACCTTGGAAAGAAATGGTCGCAGAGTTCGCTTACTTTATACCGATGAATATTAAAATGAAGTTAACGCCTTTAAAAGACATTCTCATAGGTGATTCGACAAATATTGTTATGGCGTTAATTGCTGGCGTAGTGGGCACATTATTTATTGCTGTCGCTAATATTACGAATCTATTCATGGCACGTACTGCTGAATTACAAGCAAGTTATAGTATCCATGCTTCTTTAGGTGCAAGTAAAAGTCAATTATTCAAAAGCATTTTAGTCGAATCAGCACTATTAATGTTTCTAGCTTTAGTGGTGGCCTTTGGTATTGCTTTAAGTGGTTTTCAATTAATGAGTACACATTTGCTCGAATTATTACCTCGGGTTAATGAGTTGTCATTTAATGTCTTTTCGTTAGGTATAACTGGGTTATTGTTTGTTACTTTTGCTTGGCTCTTTGCAAAGTTATCACTGAATATTGTTGATTACCAAAACATAAACAGTCAACTACAAAGCGGTAATAAAGGCGGGCGCAAACAAGTCTCTAAAACGAAGCGTCGCTTTATTATTGTGAGTCAAATATCTATAGCCACTTTGCTGGTCTTCATTAATCTCAATTTGTTTATTGATGCATGGAAAGTGATTAATGATCCTCTTTCAATCGACATAGAGAATAGTACACGAGTTGAAATGTCGATAGACCCGACGACTACGTTATCTGATGATGAAAAAGTTCAAATAAATAAAGCAATACAAATAGCTTTATTGAATTTACCGCAGGTTAATCGTGTCAGTATTGCCGATGGTTCTGTATTTAATGGTGGTACTGGGTTTCGTGATTTGAAAGTTAAGAATGGTGAAACTACCTACCCATCAAGTAGTCGAACAATTGATGAAAACTACTTTTCAATTTATCAGCAACAATTGTTAGCGGGCGATTTTTTTAGTAACGCTGATATTAAAGATGAAAATGAAGTCATTATAATTAATGAAACTTTTGCTCAGAAAATAGCCCATAATGGCAGTGCTATTGGTCTGATAATAGATTTTAATGGTGAAAGTACCTATACCGTTAAAGGCGTGATTAAAAGCTTTAAAGTCCCTGGGGAAATAGAAAACGAGAATCGCATATATTTTCCAGGGATAAGTGCGGAAAGTAGTTTAGTTATTCAATTAAAAAAGCATACTTCGCTTTCACGGGAAACATTTGCTTCTCTCCTAAAAACTGTCACTAGTAAATACCGTGTACAGGTTTTTGAGAGTGATATAGCGTCTCAGAAAAAAATGTTATTTATCCATTTTATGATACTAACGGCGACAGGTTCGTTAGCTTTACTGACCTTTTTTCTGGCTGCTATAGGTTTGTATGGTGTGCTAAGTTATTCAACACAATTACGTCAGTTTGAAATAGGCACACGCATGGCAGTGGGCGCTAAACGTGCTGACTTAATTAAACTGATTATTAAAGACAATGCCAGTGCAATATTATTCGGCGTACTCTTTAGTATTGGCATGTTGTTCTTACTAGTTTTTGCTTTTAGCGAACAAGTAAGTCACTACCTCACCTTACAATTACTACCTGTGTTTCTGGTGACATTAGCGATGATCAGTATGCTGTCGCTATTCGCCTGTTATCTCCCTCTTCGTCAATACATCAATAAACCTGTGCTCCATGCGTTAAAAGGTAGTGAATAATGAATTTATTTATCTATCAATTAAAACAAGCATTCTTCAGCTTGAAAAAAAAACCGGGCTTTGTCTTTAGTGTTGTTACTACGATGGGAATTACACTAGGCGCTTTATTATGTGTTTTAACGCTGGCATATGTGATGCTGCTTAAGCCGTTGCCATACCCTGAACAAGAGAAGCTTTATTGGGTTGAACATGGTTTAGCGGACAATTTTGGTGCAGCGCGAAGCAGTAGTTTTAGTTACCCAGGTTTGATTCACTTTTATGATAAACAAACTGTTTTCAGTGAATCTGCATTACTTTGTTTTGGTGAGAGTTTGTTAGCCTCGGATCCTGCTCAGCCACTCGTTAACACTACTTTTGTTACCGCTGAATTTTTCTCTTTAACGGCGACACCAATTGCTCTCGGGCGATCGTTTGACCACAGTGAAAGCAAGGACAGTAATAGCCCTGTTGCCTTGATAAGTTACGAAACGTGGCAGTCAGAGTACAACGAAAGTCGTGACGTTTTAAATCAAAAAATTACCATTAATGAGGTTAGTTTTAATATAATTGGCGTGGTGGCAGAGCATTTTATTGAGCCTGAAATATTCACTCCTGGTCGAAAAACACAATACTGGTTACCGTGGGATTATAATTTTAAAGCCAAAGATTACAAAAATGCTTGGGGAAATGTGCTTTATGAGTTGGCATTCGTCGGTAAGTTAAAAGAGGGATATTCTCTGACTCAAGCTGAGCAAAAAATCAGTCCATTTTTAAATGATATTTGGCAAGAAAATGTTATCTCTATGGCTTTTTATAAAGACTGGACCGTGAGCTTAAAACTAAAATCGTTGAAGTCGATTATCATTGGCGACAATGAACAGCGGATGTTTCTATTACTCGCCGCCGTATTAGGATTATTAGTGATCGCTTTTGCTAATATCAGTAATTTATTTATCGCCCGTGCCATTGAACAGCAAAGGTCATTGGCAATAAACGCTGCTGTTGGCGCATCTAAACGAAACATTTTTAAAAGTTTCTATGCTGAATCCATCGTATTGATATTTGCTTCATTAATATTGTCTTTAATTATCACGTCTATAGGTTTTGCTTTATTACAATATTACTTAGCAGAATTTCTCCCACGTGTTAATGAATTAGCTATCAATGCTTTTACCTTAGGAGCAGCTTTGTGTTGTCTGGTGATTTTAGCGTATGTTTTTGCCAAACTCAGCAGTAATGTTATTAATTATCGACAGTTAAATACTAGTTTGCAAAGCAGTGGTAAAGGCTCAGGGATTCAAGTGTCTAAAAAAGTACGCCAAGCCCTGATCATCAGTCAGGTGGCGGTTACCACCTTATTAGTTTTTGCAAATTTAAGCTTGTTCAATCAATCAACGTCGATCATCAATACCCCAATGAAATACAATGTCGAACAGGTTTATACTTTAGATCTCTCTCGGTCTAGCTTGCTAAAATGGAACAGTGATGAAGTGGTATCACTGATTAAGGAAATCGAAGAAGCGTTACTGCAATTGCCTGAAGTGAGTGAGGTTAGTCAATCGAGCTCTCCGATGAACGCATACCCAACCAATTTTACTCTATTAGGCCAAGAGCAAGCATTTACCGCTGAAATTCAAGCTGAATCGGGTCATAATGCTATTCAGCTGCTCGAACAACCCTTATTAGCGGGTGATTGGTTTAGCGAAGACGATGTTCAAAATGGTCATAAAGTTTTTGTTGTTAACGATGTTTTTGCCAAACAGTTAGCAGCTGACGGTAATGCTGTCGGTATGAAGATAGCGATGGAAGGCGAAATTGACCGTGAAAACAACGCAGTTGTCCGCACTATTGTTGGCGTGGTTGCCGGCGCTAATTTACCCAATAAATCCGTGGAACCTATGCAGGTCTACTGGCCAATATGGAAGGGGTCTGGTAACTTTTTAATTAAAGTTAAACCACAGCAAAACCTTAGCCGCGAGCAAGTTGTTAATACCGTAAAAGCGGTCACTAATAAGTTTACCTTATCAAACCTTGAACGATTATCTGACGTGCAAACGAATATGCTGTTTACACAGTACACCACCGCGATCACCAGTGGCGTATTAGCGATATTTACCTTTTTATTAGCTGCCATTGGTTTGTACGGCATTTTAAGTTACAGCATACAAATTAGACGTTTCGAAATTGCAACGCATATGGCAATTGGTGCTAAAAAGAATGATATTGTTAAGCTGATATTCTTCGATAACATCAAGCCATTGGTTGTTGGTATTTTGGTGAGTGGTTTATTACTGTTAGCACTCTATGCAAATTTCAGTGATTTACTCTTAAGTTACCTTACAATCGTCTCAATACCACTACTTATGCTAACTTTAGCCTTGATCTCACTAACATCATTCTTCGCATGTTATTTCCCACTGCGTCAGTACATTCATAAACCAGTCATTCATTCATTAAAGTGCACTGAATAGTGCTGATTGGTATCGTTGAAGCATTGAAAAAAAAGAAAATGTTGAACTTTCTACTAACTTCTTCGTAATTAATGCTTGTATGATTTTTACGCCAATGGTATAAAAAATAACAATAATAAAAATAGAGTATGAAAATGGAATACAGTGAATCGATAATTCAAGGTAGCGTGATAGATGAGTTAACTTGTCCAGATTGTGGTTCTAACCATCATCAAGTGAAAGGAGTCATTAAATATGCTTTCTTTTTTATTGAATCAATTCCTTTTTTCCCGGTGGAAAAAAATACCATTATTCAATGTCAGCAATGTTGGGCTAAAACTGACGTGGATACTTTGCCGCAACAAAGACTAAAAGAGCTATCAAAGAATCTTTTCCCTGCTTGGCGTCTGATCAGTAAATTCTTAGGCACACTCCTCACGATAATGCTGGTAGGGTACTTTGTGCAGGGCGAAGTTGAAAAACAACAATGGTCAGATCAATTTATCGAAAAACCAGCCGTGAACGATTTTTACCATGTTGATTTCCGCTACCTATCTGACGAATTACGACCGACTGAAAAATATAGAATAGGTAAAGTGGTTGATATTACCGGTGATATCGTAACGGTTGTTTATAGCCGATTATTTTATAATATGCAGCGTGGTGCAGATGAAAGTATTAGGGTTGGCCATGTTACCCATTTCAGTTTTTTCTCAAGAAAAGAATACCATTATAATTTTGAAGAACTGAAGAAAATGCGTTCACAAGGGGCTATATATCGTGTTGAAAGACCCGTTGACAACAAACTACGTGGCAAGCCGGTAGTGACCGCTAAAAAGCGTTTTTTAAGTAGTACTTATTTCCCTGGCGCAAGACAAAATAATTCAGGTTTGGCATTTGCGGAAGCGGGCTATATAACTGATCACTATCAACGTGCTTTCGAAAAATTCCAAGTCTCTGCACAAAGAGGGCACAAGCTAGGACAAGTTAATTTAGCCGAACTTTATATTACCGGTAAACATGGTGAACGTGACCTCAACAAGGCGTTATTTTGGTTGCAAGAAGCAGCATTACAGGATCATCAACCCGCTATTGATAAATACCTTATCGTTTGTCAGCAAGTTGCAAAATGTACTAAAAGTGACTTTTTAGAAGTGCTGTCTGATGCTGGGGTCAATTTTAGCATCGAGAAGTAACTCTATTCAAAAGTTGAGATTCACGCCTATACTGATATTCATAGTCGATTAAGTTGGGCTGTCTTCTCATGAAAAGGAACTACATCTTAGGCTCTCAGTCTGAAAGACAACATTATTGATGCGGCAAAGAAGGGCGTATTATTTGCCGCAGGGTTACGTTGAAAGCTAGACGTTAATTTTGTGACTATCTAGGAGAAAATACTTTTAAAACGGTCCATTAGCCCCGTACTGTTAGTTGAGTGCTCTTGATACTTGTAGGGTGCATCTAATAACGCTAAACGAAGCGAATACGTACCGCCGTGTCCCCAAGGCCACCATAAGGCTATAACTGCTGGCGTAGAATCGGTAGCAGGCCGAGCTAAAATAAGCTGATCTTTATTAAGTTTTATCAATGGACCTAAATGGTCTTTGATTTCTTGTGGTGCTTTTTTTACGGTTTTCTTATTCCACTCATGTTCAAATTGTTGGCGAAGCGCTTCAAGTGTTAAATCTTTTTTATCACGGGAAAACTCTGATAACATCACTGAAAATCTATCTTCCCAGCGCCATGTTAATTGATCGCCTAACAAGTTGATTATCGGATTGGTAAACTCTTTGATTTTTTCTTGGGAATATGACACAAAAAATCCTATAAAATATGCTTTAAAAGGTGGGTAACCTTTAAAGCATAACGACAAATTATGGCTGGTATATTACAACTGATTTACCAGAGAAACAAAGGCTTTATCGTTAATAGTTATCATTTGAAAAAATTAACTATTAAGCTAGATAAAACAATCCGTAAAAAAGTAACGTATTAAAAATTAACTGATTAATCATAGTAATATTTTTAATTTTACTTATTACGGATAGATAGTTATACGAAGTTATTTGCTTTTATTCGTATTTTTTTCAAGTTTATCTTCGCCAATCCAGGCTAATAAAAACTCTTTTTGTGATTCGCTTAAGTATTCATCGGCTATCTGTTTTACTTTGAGTTTTGGGTTCTCAATAAAAGTCACCGTTGCTGAAAGTTTTTCACCACGCTGAATGTATTCAATGGTTGCATTTTCACCTGGTTTGAATTGCTCTAACGCACTTCTCCATTTACCATAAGAGCTAATGACTCTTCGACCCAATTTTATGATTTGGTCGCCGCGTTCAATACCTGCTCGATAAAATGGCGAATCGACTTGTATCGGTTTTGAAATAATCGCAGCTGCACCGTTAAAGTTAAAAGTAACTGCACCTAAAAAAGCTTCATCTTCATTAGCTTTGACGACTTCTAAACCTGCCCTTTTTAACAAAGGGGTATAATTAGGTTTTATTTTTCCATAAATATGCTGATTAAAAAATTCATTAGCAAATACTTCGTTATCCAATAAGCTGGCTAAAGTAATGCGTAAATCGTCTCGTGTGTAAGGTATTTCTGGCTTGCCAAAATCAGTCCACATTTTCTTCATAAAATCGTCTAAAGACTTTCCTGGAAACTCTTGTCTAATTGACAAGTCGAGCGCTAGAGCCATTGCTTTTCCATAAGAGTAGTAACTGTAAAATATATTACTGAAATTAGTCTTATCAATTGAGGTACCGGCATCGGTAAATGTTGCCAACATACTGGCACCTTCAGGAGTGAAAAACTGACCGCCAGGAACTTGGTCAGCCTGATTAACAATAGACGAAACTGCTTTTAAATATTCAGTAAGGGTAGATTCTTGCGCACGGCGGATCATCAACTTGTCGTAATATGACGTGAATCCTTCGGCAAACCATAAATTAGTTGTCATGTTTGCTGCACTAAAATCAAAGGGTTCTAATGCTTTTGGACGAATGCGTTCAACATTCCATGCATGGAAAAACTCATGGGATAAGGTACCAATTTGTGAAAAGTCACCTTCGTCGAGTGACTTTGTATTAGTAAGAATCGTCGAGTTCCTGTGCTCCATACCATCGCCACTAACATGCGGTAAATAACAGGCAATAAAAGTGTATTCTCCGTAATCAAAGACCGGTAATTCTCCGTAAACTTTGACTTGTTGTGCGACAACTGCTTTTGCTTGGCGAGCAAATTCAACTAGATCTTCATCGATACCATCGTGATGAACCGCTAAATTAATTTTATAATTTTGACCGTTTGAACGTACTGTCCAACTTTTTACTTGGTGGTCACTTAACTCTGTTGGGCTATCCATAAAATAAGCTAAGTTAGGGGCAGTAAAGGTGTACTTATCGGATGTTTTTTCAAGCTGAGTAGCGACTTTCCAATTTTTATTGAAAGGAACAAACTTAACCTCAATAGGGCGGGTTTCATGATGAGTTGCCCACATAAAAGTTGCTGGAATATTCAAATGAGCATGGGTGCGATCTATTTGAGAATAAGTACCGTCAGCGCGGTCACCAAATAAGGTATACCTTAACGTAACTTCACCATCGTGATTAGCAATATGCCATTGGTATGGATTCGGACGTGTTATCGTTAACGGTTCTCCTTTACTGTTGACGGCACTTACTTGATAAACATTTTTAGCAAATTCATGCAAGGCATAACGACCTGGAGAAGTACGGCTCATTTGTACTTCTAATACAGGTGTTTCAACCTGTGTGAAAGTAGCACTGATACGTGCTTCATGATGTACCGCATTCTCGAAAGTGACATTATAGCGAGTGGTATTTTCTTCAACAGGTAACGAGTGACTTGAACAAGACACGGTTAATGCTAAAAGAACTGTGAGGGCAATTCTCATTTTTTATCCTAAGCGTTTTATATTGTATAATTATTGGCTTAGTGTAGAGAATTATAGATGTTTTTTATAGTAGCGATATTAAAAAAGTTAACGTAAGCAATCGTTAATACTTCGAAAAACTTACGTGAGGCAAAATTAGATGCTTAACATTTTATTGGTCGCGTTAATGAGTTGATGTCTTGTTTCAGGCTCAATTGAAGCATGACCGGCAATAGTGCTGAATAACTCTGATTTAGGGAGTTGCTGATGTAATAACCAAGCATTATCAAAAGGACAAACAATATCGTAACGGCCATGGACAATAGCCATAGGAATGTCCTTAATTTTATTACAATTCTTGAGTATTTGATTATCAGATAGAAAACAACCGTGCGCCATATAATGAGCTTCATGGCGTGACAGGGTCCAACACGAATCATCGCTGGTTAATGCCGCGACAAATTCATCATTTGGTTTAAGCGTACAACAACGAATTTCCCATTTAGCCCATGCCTGTGCAACTTTCTCTGCAGCAACTTTATCGTCACCTATCATTATATCGTAGGCGGCTCTAACGCTGGTTTGCTTTTCACCAGCAGGCAATGCATCAAGATACTCTTGCCAGTAATCGGGAAATATTCGTGTACCGCCGCCGCCTTCAAATGCCCAACGTGTATCTTCGGCTCGACCTAAAAATATACCGCGCAGCACTAAACTGATCACCGAATTCGGGTGAGTTTGCGCATAAACTAATGAGAGTGTTGACCCCCAAGAACCCCCAAAAACATGCCATTTTTTAATATTTAAGTGTAGGCGAATTTTTTCGATATCAGTAACTAATAAGCTAGTTTCATTGTTTTCTAAACTGCCAAAAGGTAACGAACGACCACAACCTCGCTGGTCAAATAAAATAATAAGGTATTTTTCAGGGTCGAAAAAGCGTCTGTCATTGGCTGAACATCCTGCTCCTGGGCCCCCATGAATAAACACAACGGCTTGGCCTTTCGGATTACCGCATTGCTCTACATACAGTTGATGATTGTTATCAACAGGTAATAAAAAGTCATCAAAAGGAGTAATTTCTGGATACAGTTGATTCATGGATACACTCTTATTTAATAATGAAATTAAGTTATTTCACTAGGGTTAAACAGGAAAGCCTAATTGTGTTTTTAGCTTACTGGCTTGGCGACGAGAAATCTCTACTTCAACATTGTTTTTCAGTTGCGCCATTAAGCCGTAATTAACGGTTTGTTCAAGTTTTTCAATAGCATCTAAACGAAGAATGTCTACACGACTCGCACGAAAATAGGTGTTGGTATCAAGTCTTGCTTCAATTTTATTTAATGAACTGTGTAAATAAGCTTTACCTTGCGGCGTGTAAATAGCGGCATGGTTACCTATGCTCTCAAAACGAGAAATATCACCAAGACGAATAATTTTCATGTGATCGCCAAATTTTACCATCAGCTTAAAATCGTCGTTTAATGCAGCTTGGTCGTTTTCTGTTTCAGTGTCGGCAAATTTTTCTATTGTTTCAGCTAAACGTTCTGGCACTATCGGTTTAACTAAATAGTCGATAGCATTTAACGCGAATGCATCAACAGCAAATTCGTCATAGGCGGTACAGAAAACAATTGGGATTTCACCTTTAAGTTTTTCTGCAAGTGTTAACCCCGTGCCTCCTGGCATTTCGATGTCTAGAAATATGATGTCCGGCTGATGATTTTGTATTTCATCATATCCTTGATCAATATTTTCGGCTTGTGCGACCACAGTAATGTTAGGGTGCTTTTTTAATAAACGCAGCAACTCTTGTCGTGCCATACGCTCGTCGTCGATAATAATGGCATTTAATGGTTTATCCATTTTCGATAGGCTCATAAGGTAGACTCATATTTACATGAAAAGTATCATGATCTGTTTCTTGGCTTAATTGACCTTGTTTGCCAAAAATCAGCTCAATCCGTTGAGTTAAGTTTTTCAGTCCAACCTTGGTGCCTGACTTAACTAGATCTGATTGGTAGGGATTAATGACATCAATAATCACCCTGTCATTTTCTATTTTGCTATTGAGCGTTAATGTCCCGCCATCTTTTAAATGGGCGATGCCATGCTTTATGGCATTTTCTACAATGGTTAATAAGCCCATCGTGGGAATTTTAGCATTTTCACTATCGGGAGAAATATTCATTTGAATGCGTAAACGATCGCCCAAACGTATATCTTCGATAGCTAAATAATGCTGACAAACGCTGAGTTCTTTACCTAGCGTAGTATAGGCCTTGGTATCTGTAGACAAGTTGTAGCGAAATAAGGTTGATAATTGGGTGATTAACTCAGCTGCTTTGTCTTCATCTTCGTAGATCATACCGCGAATAGTGTTGAGGGAATTGAATAAAAAATGCGGATTAATTTGATTCATTAAACTAGCAAGCTGCTGATCTTTTAGTTGAACAGCTAGCTTTCTACGGTCTCTAATTGATGTAATCGTTAAGTAGAGTAGGCTCCATATTAAGAAGATGAAGGTATTCGTAATTAAATAAGATAATAACTCGACAATAATTCCGTAGTTATAAATAAAGACGTCAATCTCAGGTAAACCAAACAACGCTTCCAATACCTGATCAGTTACTGTGCTTACCACAGCACATTGCAAAATAATTTTAGAAAAAAACTTTAATTCTGTTATTTGATTTTCTAGTTGGTAGCTACGTAAAAGGTAATGCGTTAATAATATGACAACGAAATAAGCGAGAATGGTTTTTATAACAAAGTTATTTGCTGAGGCTTGAAGTTCCGGGGTTTGAAATTGTGGGTCGAAATTAAGGCTGAACAATGTAGCGGCAAGCACGATGCACAATCCGAAAAACTGGCAAATATAATAGGCTGTGTTAGATTTTTTTTGATCAGGCATTGCTATCGCTTGGTTATTTTCTGCCACTATTTATCAGTGAGAGAAAGAAAAATTATTTTAGCTAAGCAGTATATCGTTACTGCTTAGCTAAGTTAAGGGGTTAACATAAATTGTTAATATTGAAGGTATTAATTCATGAATAAATACATTTCAATGGATGAGTAAAAGTTATTCACAAAATGTAAATAAATCGGTAAATAAATGCCACCGCTACGTTGACGTGATAAGCCTAAAATAACGGCTAATGGAAATAATATCGCCAGTACATTTAAATCGTATTGACCAGCATGTATGAGTGTAAATAAAACACTTGTGATAATAATGGTCCCGATAACGCCTAATGGTGAATTTTTTAAGCCTTTAAACATAAAACCACGGAATACGAGTTCTTCAAAAATAGGGGCAGCAATCACTACAGCAATGAATAACAAAAACAGATAATCAGTGGTGTTGTACATATCGATCATTATTTGCGGTGTTTCTATGCTTAAGGCAGTTGAAGCAAAATAAGAAAAAATAAAGTAGCCTAATATTGCTAAATTAAAAGTAATGAAATTCGCTTTACTTGGTAGTTTGTTAAAACCTAAATAGGCTGCAGCGGTTGTTATTTTTCTTCGACCTGCAAAATGGAAAACTAAAGGAGATAAGCATAATGCCGTAACAAGGTAGTTTATCGCATTAAAGTCACCGTCGAGTGCTAATTCTTGTCCAAGTTTTTCGCCGAACGCTTGGGCATTCTCTGCCGTTACACCCGATGATGCTGCTTCAATTCCAGCTCCGACCATCAAACTTATTATTGATATCACAAAATACAAAATAAAAAGCAAAAACGTTAACCCTAAGGTGGCTTTTGCACTCCAAGGTTTTATCGTTTCCTTTTCAGGTGTATTTGGTGGGATATCAACGTGGGTTGTTTCAATTACAGTAGACATAATTCTTTCCTTAGCTAACTATTATTTATAATAAAATGATGAGAATTATAATTAAGATTATTACTGGCATGGTGATATCCTTATTTATTTCATTTCAATTTTTTGTTGGTCAAAGCAAGTAAAATTCACTGAATTAACTTCTTGAATGTTACTTTGACTGCCACAAGCTTTTAATGCCATTTCTTGATGGTGAGCTGTGTTAAATCCTTCAGAAAAAATTCCAAGAATAATTAAACTTCCTACTACAGCGATAATCATTTTTAATGATGTCATTTTTATTTCCTTTTAAAATGTAACTATTTTGCGTTGTGCTTACTGATTGATTGTAAGAATACAGCGCAAAATAGATAAAGGAGGTAAAAAGTGACAAGCGGTCAGAAAAAATGATGAATGGTTATATTCGTTAAACAGGCTCGAAGGGCAAGGCTAATGACACGGTAAATAGGTTGTCAGCACTCGTTTTATTGAGCGTGCCTTTGCTTCCAAAAATTAAGCCAATACGTTGCTGTAAGTTCTTAAGGCCGACTTGCGTACCAGACTTTACTAAATCTTCACGAAAAGGATTACTGACAGTAATGAGCAAAATATTATTTTCTACCTTACTGTTTAAGGTAACAGTGCCACCTTTTTGTAAATGTGCGATGCCGTGTTTAATGGCATTTTCAATTAAGGTGAGTAAACCCATAGTAGGAATTTTAGCTGTTTTACTTTCAGGGGAAACTGTTATGTTAACTTTTAATCGCTCGCCTAAACGTATATCTTCAATATCTAAATAATGCTGACAAACGCCTAATTCAGCCCCTAAACTGGTGTGAGCTTTAGTATCAGTAGATAAATTATAACGAAACAAGGTCGATAACTTGGTCACTAACTCTGCTGATTTATCTTTGTCTTCGTAAATCATACCGCGAATGGTGTTAAGTGAATTAAACAGAAAATGTGGATTGATCTGATTCATCAAACTGGCTAATTCTTGATCCCGTAATTGCTGACGAAGTTTAATACGTTCAACAATCGAAGTTAGAGCCAAATAAAAAACACTCCACAATGTAAAAAGAACAAGGTTAATTAAAGTGTTCGAAAGTAGGTAATCGACAGAAAAATATGATTTTTCACTATCGCCGAAAGCTACTCCATAAACTGCACTTACTATTGCGGCACTTAACGCGGCGAACAATATAGCAATACTGTATATTTTCAAAGATGATTGGCTATTAGGCAGGTGCTTTTTAATATAAGCACGTAAGATAAAGTGAGTAGCTAAAATACAGATAGTCAGGTTTTTTATAAAAAGAATTATCTCGTGAGTGACGTTAATTTCTTCTGTTTTAACGCTAATACCAGAAAGAGATATAAAACTAAAGAAAAGCAAACTTCCTACTAATTGGCAAAAATAATAGCTTTTACTTGTTTTCATTTTGTTAACTTTTTGTGAAACTTTAGAGGATGTTGCGATGCTAACATAGTCAGAATAATCTGTAACCTACTGTTTGTTCGCTTTATAAAGTAAAAAAGCTAGTTAAATAATTAACTAGCTTTTTGATATTCTCTGTATTGAAATAATATTACTCGTTGTGATTTGAACTACTTATACGCTGCTTCTGCAAAATGTTGACCGAAATTCCAACCACCAAAGGCTGCTACAATAACAAAAAGTCCAATCGCCACTTTACCGACATTTTTATTCTTTATGTATAAATAAGAAATACTAAACATTAATACGAGAAAGAGTAATCCCCATGCAATAGGTGGTAATAATGAGAAAAAATGAGTCATATTATTTCCTTCGCTTGTTAACTGTCTTCGTTATTTTTATATTTTATATGAATATAAATGGTAGAAGTAATCATCATAACGGTAAGCAATAAAGAGCCTTCAAAACCAAAGTCGCCGCCAGTAATTAGTGGGTTACCTGATACTTGTTGGTTGATGACACTTTCCATTTTAGTTCCGCTAACTTCAAAGCCTAATACCGGACCCTGAAAAAAGTTCCAAGTAAAGTGCATCGCAATAGGGAACCATAAATTACGCTTATGAATGGTGTAAATCCCTAACATAAGGCCAGCTATAAATATATTTGCTGTTGAGATTAAAGAGGTACTATCGTTGCCTAAATGCATCACCGAGAATAGTAATGCTGTTACGATTAACG
>Ga0209291_1002454_pt1 | contig 14961 bp, 10 predicted proteins | sample GOMGulsemesocosm_FD_184633 | JGI IMG/M metagenome (GOLD analysis project Ga0209291, IMG submission 184633) | Methane-oxidizing microbial communities from mesocosms in the Gulf of Mexico - GOM9B Gulf of Mexico (SPAdes) (version 2) | ecosystem: Environmental > Aquatic > Marine > Cold seeps...
AAATATTGGTTTTAAAATATGTGTTAATTGATCGTGCTCAATTAAAAAGGCATCATGACCATGAGGTGATTTTAGTTCATGGTATTCGTTAGTTATTCCTGCTTTGTCAAGTAGAGTTTTAGTTTGTTTATTATCGTTGGCTTTAAAAAACAAGTCCGAATCTATACCTATTTGAATGACAGTCGATTTTAAATTCTGTATGGCAGTCACAAAGCTTTTTGTTTCCTTAGTAATGTCAAGTGTAGACAATAAATGATTTACCATTCGGTAAGCTTGTGGTCTAAATCGTTTGGTTAACGCTTTACCGTGGTAATTCAACCAAGCTTCAGTTTTATATAGTCCTGTAGTTTCATCCGTTTCGTGATTAAATTTTTGTGACAATGACTCAGGTGTTCTGTAAAACAACATGGCCATTTTTCGCGCATCTTCTAACGGTTTAATTGAATTGGTTAAAATACTGTCTTGCACAAAATTATGAGCTATAATCCAATCGGTAGCTTGCCAATGTGTGGCTATTGGAATTAAGTATTTAATTAAATTGGGTTTTAAAACGCTTAACTCCCAACCTAATCCGCCACCAATTGAACCACCAATACACGCAAAAAGTTGTGTAATGTTGAGGTGAGTTAATAGATGAATCTGTAGTTTAGCAATGTCCTTTAAAACAAAGTCGCTGTAATTTTCTACCACGCGTTGATTATTTCCATTCCCAAGAACGTCAATAGCAAGAAGAGTATATTTATTTAAATCAATTACTTTATTAGGACCAATAAGTGTTGACCACCATCCATTTTCACCTGTTACGGTTGAATTTCCAGTTAGTGCATGATTTACCAATACAATTGGTGCAGTATGTAGCGGTTTACCAAATAGTTGATAAGAGATATCCAGTAATTTATACTGGACACCTCCTATAGTTGTGTAGTTAGTAACCGTATGTGATTTTAAGTCAGACATTATAAAGAGTTTATGGCGTGTTCTAAATCGTTTTTCAAATCTTCTATATCTTCCAGTCCAACAGATAGTCTAATTAAATCTGGACTAACCCCTGCAGACAATTGATCGGCTTCTGTTAATTGCTGATGCGTTGTGCTAGATGGATGAATGATTAAAGATTTGGTGTCGCCAATATTGGCGAGTAAAGAAAACAATTGAGTGGCGTCTGTTAATTTTTTACCAGCATCAAAACCGCCTTTTAATCCAAATGTGACCACACCACTTTGTCCTTTGGGTAAGTATTTAGTGGCTAGTTTATGGTAGGTGTTACTTTTTAATCCAGGATAGTTGACCCAAGCTACTTGTTGATGGTGTTCTAACCATTGTGCCAATTCAAGTGCATTTTTAGAATGTTGTTTAATTCTAACATCCAATGTTTCTAAACCTTGAATAATTTGAAAGGTGTTGTATGGGCTTAATGCCCCACCAAAATCTCTTAATCCCTCTAGTCTTAATTTTACAATGAAGGCAATTTCGCCTAAGGCTTCCGAATATTTTAAACCATGATACCCTTTAGACGGTTCTGTAAATTCTGGAAACTTGCCAGACGTCCAATCAAATGTTCCGGCGTCAATCACTACACCACCTAATGATGTACCTTGACCACCAATAAATTTGGTGAGGGAATGAATTACAATGTTTGCCCCATATTCAATTGGATTAAGTAGGGCAGGTGTAGCTACAGTATTGTCTACTATTAAAGGAATGTTGTTGGCTCTTGCTATGTTAGCAATGGCTTCAATATCCAATACATCTAATTTTGGATTCCCAAGTGATTCAATGAATATAGCTTTTGTATTAGGTTGAATGGCCGTTTGAAAGTTTTCTATCGTATTAGCATCTACAAAAGTAGTTTCAATTCCAAAACGTGGTAAAGTTACGTTTAGTAAATTGTAAGTACCACCATATAAACTACTGGAGGATACAACATGATCGTTAGATTTTAATAGTGTTAAAAATGTAGAAGAAATGGCAGCTGTTCCTGAAGCAAATACTGCAGCACCAACACCGCCTTCTACTTCTGCTAATCGTTTTTCAAGAATGTCATTCGTTGGATTGTTTAATCTTGTATAGATGTAGCCAAACTCTTTTAAGCCAAATAAATTGGCAGCATGTTCGGTATCGTTAAATACGTAGGATGCACTTTGATAAATTGGCACGGCACGAGTTCCTTCTGTTAATGTTGTATCGTGTCCTGCGTGTATTGCTTTTGTTTTTTGTGTTAAATTACTCATCTTAATTTTGTTTACTTATTTAAATTTTAATCATAAAAAAAGCCCCTTTGGATATGTATTACCAAAGGGACTTTAAAATGAGTTTTAATTATTTTAGTCTGGGTAATACAATAGCATTAAGCACATCATCATGCACATGCACATACACATCATTTGCATTTGACAAAACATTGATTTATTTAAGTTAGTAAATTTCATTTTTAATTAATTTTAATCAAAAAAAAAAGCCTTTGCGAGTTGCAAAGGCTTTTTTTGTAATATTTAGTTATATTTTTTATACAATAGAGCCTTTAGCGTAATTCATATTACACATCATCATTTGGCACATATTTGTAGTTGTTGTTCTCATTCTTGAGTGCAATATTAGGTAAGATTATTTGAATTCAATCTATTATTTACAATTTTTTTTAATTCTATGTAATTAATTTTGGTGTGATGTCTGGCATCCATTGGTATTTTTTTAAGAATTATGAGGTGGTCCAAGTTTATGATTTTTTCAATCTCAACAGTAAGTAATTCAGTAGTTTGAGTGCTTTCTATAATAACTATTAATTTATTTTTTAGTTGAATAAAAGTTCCTGCTGTAATGTCTGAAATTTGTCTCACTTTATTTTCAAAAATAAAAGGGGAATTCAGTTTTGAATCTATTTCAACTAATGCATTACATGGTCCCGTTAAATATAAAAGTCTATTTTTTACATATCCACTGTCTCCAGTTTTATGCCATAAATCGGTTCCAACTTCTATTTTTTGTTGCTTAAAAATAGCTTCAGAATTATAGTAGGTATCTAAAACATGTTTACCCATAACTACCACCTCCCCAATTTCATTATCAGCCAAACAAATGGTGTTAAATTCTGATAAAGTTGAAAATACACGTTCAGTTGTGTTTACTTTTATAATTTTTAAGGATAAGTTTTTATTCGGTTGACCCACACATAAGCCATCATCTCCATTTTTATTGGTTTCTATAATAGCATCTGATGTAATTGTACTTATAGGCTCCACTTCAGTAGAACCATATATAATGGTAGAAATGGAATTCTTAAAGTTGGAATTTAACTGTGTAGCGTCATTTGGGAAAACTGGACCTCCACCAGTAAAAATATGTGTAATATTTTCTTTAGTTGAGGTAGTTAATGAATTAGTATACGCCAATAGTTTTGCAGGCGAATCTATAATTTGGCTCACTTTAAACTTAGCAAGATATGTAGATAATAGTTTTGGTTTACCCAGCATTTTCTTAGTTCGTAAAACAACTGTGTTTCCTTGACCTAAATAAAATAAAACGACAACAGCCAATCCACAACATACTGTTTCAGTGCCTTTACAATTTGTTACTTCTGATAATACCCTAAATTGTTCTCTTAAAAAGTCATGACTCCTAATCGTGATTTTTGATGTTCCACTAGAACCTGATGTGAAACTAAATAGGGCAGGGTCATTATCTAGTAATTGACACAATTCAATGTTTTTATTACCTAGTTTTGAAGTAGATAATTTAATAGGGATTGAGCGAATGCCTTTACTTAAAAAAGCCAATATACTGAATTTTTTTGCCACTACAACAGCTTTACAATCTAGTTGTTTAATATTGTTGTGTAAATTATTTTTAAAGGCCCATTCTTCCATAAAAACTGGAATAGCACCAATGTAAAATAAGGCCAAAACTATTCTGTATGTATCAATACTTATAGGTACAGCAATCAACACTTTGTCCCCTTTACCAATTTCTTTAGATTTGAAGTAATTGGCTGTTTCTTTTATCTGTTTTAAGAGTTGGCTGTAGGTAATTGTTTTACCATTGTCAACTATGGCTACCTTATTAGGTGAACTAAGAACTTGCGCTATGAAAAACTCAATTATATTCATACGTCACAGGTGTAAAGGTGATGGGCTTTATATTTTTCAGCATTAAATCGATTCGATAAACTGATAGATTTATTATCGTCAATCATATAAGCATGAATGGCTTTTGAATACCCTAATTCTATTGCTTTTTTATACATTAATTCACCTAAGTATATACCTAATCCTGCTAATTCTCGCTTTGGTAAAATGGCCATTGATTTCACAATAATAGATTCATTTTTAGGATCAAAATAGTTAGGGATACAGAATAAAAAGCCTTGTAATTCACCTACTGAATCTTCAACTAAATAAAAAAGTTCTGTTTTGACATAATCCTTTATTGGGAAATATTTGGCTACAAATGAATCTGCCGTAAATTCAGAAAACAAGTAGTTAGATTTAAAAGCACAATTACTAAAATCAGCAATCTTGATTAATTCGTTTTTAAAATTGGCTAAATCAATGTTTCTAATGATTAAATTCTGATCTTTAAGTCGATCTTTAAATTGTTTTATTCTATCCTCATCTCCTTTAATGTTTGAATTTAGTGTGGATGAGTATGTTTTTAAAACGTCAAAACCAGAATCTGTAAATTGTTTTGGGTAATAGGGTTTGTGAATCATTTCAGTAAAAAATGGAGCTCCTTCAGTTACTGTAAATCTATAGTTTTGCCAAGTGGATCCTTCCAATGGTCCAACTAGTTTTAAAGCTCCGAATTGATTTGTCGTTTCTTTAATTTTAGTAATGAGTTGTTTACTGACGTTAAAATCGTCAATACATTCATAACTACCAACGGTTAACGTCTTTTTATTCTCAATACTAATACTTGGGTTATCATACAATGCAAAACGGCCAACCACTACATCTTTATCATACAAAACATAACACCCAATTAAGTGTGATGGTTTTGGTTGACTCGTATGTGGAATTTCAAAACTTGAATACAGGGTGTTAGTCAAGTATAAAAATGCTTGACTGTTAGCCTCTGTTTTTTCTAATTTGAATCTATTTGTCATCTTAAAATTATAAAAATAAATATAATACCAATGCTACAGCTAAAGGTACGGTTATGTTATCCGAGCCTTTAAACGATAAACCTTCTGTTAACGTAGCAACACAACTTAACGTAAGTAACATTAAAAATGTGTAAACGTCTATAAACAAAAAACAATAAAAGTAACCGAATGAAATAATTAAGGTACTAACAAAGAAAGCTAAAGCTCCACCTAAAGATTTTTGCTGCTTGAATAGTGTATATTTTTTAATAGGGTACTTTTTTCCAATTAGTGCACCAATGGGATCTGAAATAGCGAAAACTAATAACGGTAAAAAGTAAAAATCAAGATTGTCTAATGCTATAGAAATTGAATACAATACATAAATGGTGATTGGAAATAAATAACTACCATACGTTTTACGGTCCACATTATTGATTGATTTTAAAAAATCAAATTTTTTGCTAATGATTAATAATACTAAAAAGTTGATAGACAATAGTAAAACTAACCAACTATTAATAATGTAGTAGGGGAAGGTCAAACAAAGCAAACCAGAACCCACATGTACGAATTTACGCGTAATCTCTACTTTGATTTTTAATTTCACATATCCCCATTCTGCTACTCCAAAAATAATTAGAAATAGCAAACTAGTGATAGCCGTATTTATATATAATTCGTTCATTTGAGTTGATTTATTTTTAAATCTCTGTAGAAAAACCCGTTATCTATTTGTTTTAGATGCAAAGCATTTAATTGTGTAAAGTTTGAATTTACTTCAATTATATTTCGCTTTACCATTAAGCTCCAATTCACTAAAATGGCTTTTGGGTGAGCATGATTTTCAAGTGTTTTTGTTAAGGCTTTAAACTCCGTGTTAGAAATGTATTCAAAAATATTTGATAGGTTGAATTTATCAAATCGATCAGTTTCAGTCAATACATTTTCAATTAAGCCGATTCTAAATTCTAGTTTATGGCAGTTTGCTTTTATAGCTTCAAAGTTTTCTAGTCTGGCGTAATGTGGTAATTGAGTTCCAAAATGGCCTTTTAATATATAATGTAAAAAATAATTAGAGTGACATTTTAATGTCGTTAATTCGTTTTCGGTTTGTTTAAATACAAAGTCCTTTACATTTACTTCCACTTCATTAAACAAGGATTTATCTCGTCCAAATTTAGCCATCATAGTTTTACTAAAGAAGAAACTAAAGAGTAAGCGCCAACGCCATGTATTCCATTTTGAATTGTAAAACTGGAGCTGTTCACCAGACGATTTTAGAGCCAATAACTGGTCAATATTTTTTGTATTGTGAATTAATGGAATGACTTTCGTTCTAAATAATTTAAAGTAATTTTCAAATTTACCTTGATGAATAACACCATGTTCAATGTGTTCAAAATTGGTTTCCCAATAGTGTAGTGCTTGCATTGATAATTGAGGCTGAACTTTTTGAAATAAAGCCAATCTATTAGTAGAGGTATTAAAACCTAAAAATTCTAAAAATTCAGAATGCCTTAAGGTTAGAAAACAGGCTTTTTTTAATTCAGTTAAAAATAATTGAACTGTATTAATATCTACGGCAACCACCTGTTGAGGTGATTTTGATAAAATAGAAAATGTATTATCACCAGCAGACGCCACAGAAATTATGCTATCCGTTTGTTGAATATTTAAGCCTTCCAAAAGTACATCAGCATCCTCCCAGCAATTGGCGTATCGCAAGTAAGAGTGGTTTGTATTTTTAAATTTCGTAGACATTATTTTTTTGCTTCTATTTGTTTAATTTCTCCAGTACTTCCGTCCATTTCAATCACATCTCCAGTTTTTAATGTTCTTAATAAACCAGATACGCCAACTATACAAGGAATCCCCATTTCTCTTGACACAATAGCAGAATGACTTAATAAACTACCTCTTTCTACAATAATAGCACTAGCAGAAGGGAATAGTGTAATCCATCCTGGATCGGTACTAGTCGTTACTAAAATATCACCATTTAAAGTTTTAATCTCTTTTGGATTAATTACAACGTGTACTCTCCCTTTAACTCTCCCAGGACAACATCCAATTCCAGATAAATCACCTTCAATAGATTCTAATTTTTCTGTAGAATAAATGTAAGAATCGCTAAACGTTTTGCCATAAGAATAAAAGCGTTCTACGGCTGGTTCTTTTTCACGGAAGTCACGATACGTTTCTTGTCTCTCAATTATCAGTTGTTTGAATGTAGATTTAGTGTTTTCAAATTCAATGATCTCATTTAATTCTAAATAAAATATATCTGTTGAATTATTGATTAGTCCTGATTCTTGCCATTTTTCACCTAATATCAACATTAGTTTACGAACTAAGCCAAACGCTTTTGTACGTTCAAATCTTAAGTTTTCTCTTCCACTTACGTGAGCACGTGCGTTTCTAAGAATAAAGTTGAAAAACTTAATTTTAAAGTACTTCCCATTTAGTTTCTCAAATACTAATCGCTCTGCATTTTTTCGTAAGTCATCTTCAATATTTGAGTTGTTAATTTTCACATTCTCTCTAATGTAAGATTTTAATACATCAATATAATCTCCAGGGTTTTGAGTGTATGATAAGTTTTCTAATTTTAACTCTCCCACACATCTGTCTCCAAATTTGCTGAGGTAAGCTTCAACTTGCGCACTAATTTCAGGGAAGTTTCCATTTTTTAAAGTTTCAAGAATCACAGCTGGTTCATTAGTTTTAAAAAGAGTAACCGCTTCAGAATTCGTTTTGATTAATTCAACTATTCTAAAACTAAAATGTAAAGGTTCTACCGAAATGATATCGCTACTTCCACAAAGTATGTCATTGTGTAAGTTTGGATGTTCTGGAATTAAAGTTTTCATTTTTTTCTCTAGCATTCCAAACCAAATCATGGTGAAAAAATCATTTACTAAAGGTGCTTTCCATTTATTCAATAAAATATCTTCCAATTTAACATATGTTTCTACAACTTGTTTATCATTCATTGCTTCATAATTCAAGTTTTGATATTTGGTAAAAACGGTGGACACAAATTTTGTAAAGCGTTTACGCGCTTTGGGTAATCGAACTTGAAGTGCAATCATTTTAAATAGCATTACAATAATTCGAATCCAAGCTGTGAACTTGTGCATTTTATAATTATCAGTCAAGTCAAAACGTTCTTTAACGCCCATCATCTTTTCCATAAAACGAGCATTCAACGAATAACCAGGTACCATAGCTAACATTTTGTACCAACTTAATAAGTTATAATACACTCTCCCATTAACTAACCCTAAAGTATTTTTGAAAACAAGTTGTTGTCTATTTATTTGAGTAGAAGACACGCCCATTAAACCAGCCATTTGACTATAGACTTTGGCGTACATTTTCTCAATAAATGTAAAGGTTAATGGACTTGTTATTCCGGGGTAACTTTCAATAATATTACTATTGTCCCACAAAGTGTATTCACCTGTTGGTTTTAAATTGGCTGTTGTGATTGGACGAGATTGTAAAAAGAACAATTCGTTATTATAATAAGCTAATTCTACATCTTGTGGGCTATTGAATAATAGTTCTAGTTCAATTAAATTTTCACTAATTTTAGTAAGTTGATTTTGATTTAATGAGGGCGTATTAACTAAGTCGGAAATAACTTTACTTTTTACTGTTTCGCCATTTAAGTAATGGTATTGAAATTCCTTTTTCGCTAACGTTTGGCTTGTTTTACCGTCACTAATCGTAAATGTATCAGCTTCCAATTCTCCAGAAACTAAGCCTTCACCCAAACCAAATGTTGACGTAATAATTTGCTCATTTTTATCAAAATTAGTTGGGTTTTTACTAAACGCAACAGCAGAAACTTCTGAATTCACCATCACTTGAATAATAACGGCTAAACTTTGATTGGCGGGTAAGTTATTTATTTTTCGATAGGCATTTACACGTTCTGAATTTGCAGATGCAAAAACACGCTCAACATAATTTGGAATATCAGCTAACTGCACATTTAAAAACGTGTCAAACTGACCAGCAAAAGAATGATTGTCACTATCCTCTTCTGTAGATGAAGATCTGACAGCATAGATTGAATCGACATGATCACCAAATTGAGATTTTAATTGAGTAATTAAATCTAAGTGTTTAGTATCAGAATTAGATTCAAAATAACTGAACGGTATGACTACAAAATTAGGGACATTAAAACCATTGTCTTTTAACGTGAAAAGATGTTTAGCTTTTGCACCAATTGTAGCTTTCGCTTCTGTATGTTTAATTAGCCAACTCATTAGGATAGTAAATTGTTTAGCATAGGAATAGCACCTAAACCTAAATACATTAAAAAAGTCCAAAATGCGGAGGCTATTTCTATTAGCTTAGCTTTTTGTTTTGTTGGCTTTTTAATAAAAAAAATAGCTGGTATAATTGAGATTAAAAATACAATTGTAAAGGTTAAATAAGCGTAAGTACTGAAATTGGCATAAAAAGATGCTGCTAATGTAAAACCATAAGTCACGGTTAAAAATAGAATCCAATATAAAGGGGCTTTGGTTGTTCCATACAGTTTGGTATAAGATACCACACCTTCCTCTTCATGTTCTGGAATTTTCATTTTTCTACCAAATTCTAAAACAATACCATTAAAATAAGATACTAAGAAAAACCAGGTTAATCCAAAACTAGGAGTTGTTCCTTCTAAAAGCCAATCCAGTCCGCTTGCATAGATATCAATCAGTGGCATAATAAACATATGTGATAAGATGTACACCATTTGGTTTTTCTTTAACCAATTGGACACAAAGAATTCAACCGTCATTAAAGCTAAATAAGCTACAACAATTAGATATAAATACCACATGTCCAACTGAAAAAAGAAAACAATTCCTAATTGAATAGCAACGACAATAAACCCTATAGACTTAAGTGTTTTTAGCTTAATTAGCCCTCTTGGAACAGGTAAATATTTTCTGTACTTTGCATCATCTTCTTGGTCTTTGAATTCATCTAAAATTCTAACCATTAAAAATAGAGAAAGGGTAATTAAAAAACCAAATATATAATCTTTACTATCAATGAAACCTGTCTTCCCACTGCAAATTCTAGAGTAGGATATTGCAGAAAAAGTAAACACGGCGATAACAATTCCGTTTAATATCAAAGGGAATCTCTCCTTTTGATACGTGAGTAAACGTTTAAATAAACTATCTGTGTTATTGGCTTTCATAATTTAGGGTAAAGATATGAGGTAGGTATGTATTTTAGAAATTGAATTTCGCAAGTGAAATTATTCTATTGCGATAATCGCAAATTAATTTGATTCTTAATTTCTTCTAAGTTTTTTTTGAAAATAGATGAGACCGTGTAAGCTGCATAGTATAGTTTGAGTTCATCTAGGAATGAACTTTTGGTTTCATCTAAAAATAAGGTTAAGCTTAATTCACATTTTCCATGTTTGTCAATGTAAATCTGTTCCGTTAACAAGTTTTCTCCACTAATGGAGAAATTAGTCATATTATAAATACTTAATTGTCTTCTTTGGTTAGCTTCATCAATTAGTATTTCTTCATCCCAATAGATTCCACTTTCATTTTCATTTTTGAAACATCTACGAATGGATCCTAATTTACCATCCTTATAGCTCGCTTGATTTAGTGTGGAAATGTGATCTACATAAATGGACCAATCTTCCGCATGATTAGAATTACCTAAGTAATTATAAACGTCTTCAGTTTCTGCATCAATTACAATTTTTTCAATCATAATTTTATGAAGACTTCCATCCTTTTTACCATAAGGGCTAAACCAAACAGTAATAATTAGTGATGCTATTATAGCAATTGAAACGGTAAATAAGAATTTTAAAATTATTTTCATTACCGTCAAAAATACGAAATAATCATTTACTAGTTGTCTAATATTAATTGAAAGCTATATTTGAATATAGATATCATGGAATGAAAATAAATGTAATATATTTCACCAATTTTTTCAAGTAATAATTGTAAATAAAGTATTATATTCGTCTAAAATTTATAATTATATGAAAAATCAAAAAAAACATATCATAATATTATCTGCTGTTATGGTTTTTAATAGTTGTGCTACGGTTTTTATGCCTAGTAAACAGAATGTAACAATCAAAACATCCTCTGATGATGCGAAAGTATATGTGAATAATGAAAAATTTGGAGAAGGTAAGGTTTCAACAAAAAAAATAGAAAAAGGATCAGTAAAGCAAGTCGTTATTACTTATGGTGACGATTATATTCCGCAAAATGAAGTTATAGTTCCTAAAGCTAAGAGATCACCAGGTTATTATGTTGGTCAAGCATTTAATATTCCTTTTTGTGCTGTACTTTATGGATTTTATGCGATTTCAGCAGATTCAAGAGCTTCAAAAACTCATGCTTATGAAAAGGAAATTACATTTAATGAGCATCCACAAAAATTTCCTAAGAAATCTGAAATAAGTAAATATGTTTATTTATCGAATATTAGTCTTCAAATTGATGATGCGGATAAAGAAATTCTATTACATGAAGGGATATTGAAAGATAACTTAGAGTCTAGTATTAAATTGGCAGAAATTGCTACTGAGGAGCTCGCATTAAAAAAAGAACAAAAAGAGCAGAAGAAAAAGAAAAAAAAGGAATACTTAGTTGTTGAAAAAAAGGATTTAAAATATGAAGACGTTATTTTTACTGACAAATTAATGACTACACTTTATAAAGGTGGGTATATTGATACTATTAATAATGTATTTAGAGATAATAACAACACTTTAATTATTGAGGGTAAAATAGATAAAATTGACATGTTTGCTATTAAACCAAACAAAAGATACAATAGTGGAGCTATATATCAGACAAGAACTGATTTAACATGGTATATTAAAAATAATTATGGAGAAATTATGGATTCTATTACTGATCTTGCAAAATCTGAAAACTTTGCATATGGGAAAGATGTTTTCAAGCAAAGTGTGGGTAACTCTATAACGAATTCGTTTTACAATCTTTTAGAGGAGGAAACATTTCAAAAATATTCAAAAATTGAAAAGGATTTCAATCCTAATCTTGAGGTGACAAAACTTAATACACCAACAGCGATTGTAAAGGAAAAACGAGATGCAATGTATGCTTCAGTAATTGTAAAAACGGATAATGGTCATGGTAGTGGTTTTGCTATTACGAATGATGGATATATAGTAACTAATTACCATGTTGTTTCAGACGGTAAGACATTAAAAAATAGTAATGTTACTATTATAGATGCTGATGGTAATGAATTAGAGGGTGAAATAGTAAAAGTTAATAAATATCAAGATGTTGCCTTGATAAAAGTGGATCACGAGTTTACTAAGGCTTTTTATTGTAATGATGAAAAAACCTTTAGAAAAATGGATGACGTATATACAATTGGAGCTCCAAAGTCAATTAATCTAGGTCAATCGATTTCTAATGGAATGATATCAAATGAAAGAAAAATAAATAATAATTATTTAATTCAGTTAAGTATGTCAGTTAATTCAGGAAATAGTGGTGGACCTATTTTTGACAGCGTTGGTAATTTACACGGAGTTGTAGTTTCTAAATTGATTGGGAAAAATACTGAAGGTGTTAGTTTTGCTGTGCCAAGTTATTTACTTACTGAATATTTAAATTTAAAGTTTTAATTTTAAATCAATCTATTATTAAGTAATAATAGTTGTTTTCTATAAAAAAAACGATATTAATCATAAAGGGAGCTGTTTTAATCATTAGGTTAAAGCAGCTTTTTTTATGAAGGATGAAATACTAACATAAGTAGGATTAGAATAAACAAAGAGTTTAATTAAGTAGTTTAAACTTAGTAGAGCTCAGAATTGTTTGGTGACCTATCTATTTTTATTTAAAACTCTTGATTTTATAAATATTTGCTAAATTTGGCACTTTATAAAACTAAAAAATATGAAAGCATACGTTTTTCCAGGTCAAGGCGCTCAATTCGTAGGAATGGGTAAGGATCTTTATGATAATTCAAATTTAGCAAAAGAATTATTCGAAAAAGCAAACAATATATTAGGATTCAGAATTACAGATATCATGTTTAATGGTACGCCTGAAGAATTAAAGCAAACTAAAGTAACTCAACCTGCTATATTTTTACATTCAGTAATTTTAGCAAAAGTATTAGGAGATGACTTTAAACCAGAAATGGTAGCAGGTCACTCTTTAGGAGAATTATCAGCATTAGTTGCTAATAACACATTGACATTTGTGGATGCGTTAACAATAGTATCTAAAAGAGCAAAAGCAATGCAAAAAGCGTGTGAGGCTCAAGAATCTACAATGGCAGCTATTTTAAGTTTAGAGGACAATGTGGTTGAAGAAGTTTGTGCTAATATTGATGATGTAGTGGTTGCTGCTAATTATAACTGTCCAGGACAATTAGTAATTTCAGGTACTGTTCCTGCAATTGACAAAGCTTGTGAAATTTTATTAGAAAAAGGAGCAAGAAGAGCATTAAAGTTACCTGTTGGAGGAGCATTTCACTCACCATTAATGGAACCAGCAAGAGAAGAATTAGCAAAAGCGATAGAAAAAACTACATTTTCAACACCAACTTGTCCAGTTTATCAAAATGTTGTGGCTAAGGCGGTTACTAATCCTGATGAAATTAAAGAAAATTTAATTGCTCAATTAACTGCACCAGTAAGATGGACGCAAACCATGACTCAAATGATAGCTGATGGATGTGAGTCTGTTACTGAAGTTGGTCCAGGTAAAGTGTTACAAGGTTTATTCAAGAAAATTGATAGAAAGTTCCCTACAGAAAGTGCAGCTATTGAAGTAGCTCAAGATTAAATTGTAAAGAAACAATTTATCTATTAAAAACTATAAAAGCAATCCTATTCGTAGGGTTGCTTTTTTTTGGTTATTCAAATTCATGGATAATTCCGTGGTTCATAAAATAAAAATATTATTTTTGTTCCATGTATAAATACCTATTAGTATTATCTCTCTTCTTTTTATCATTCACTGGAAAAGCAGAGACGATTGAGTTTAGTTATCCCGATATTATAGTTTCTGGAATTGAGACAGAAATTAGTATTATTAATTCTTCAATAGAATTACCTGATGTTTTATACAGTAATGGTAAAGAAATTACCGTTGATAAATCTAATAATACAATACAGTATAAATTCGATACTGCATCAGAATTCACAATTGATGCTTTTGAATTTAACACACCAGAAACAAGTGTAATACCATTGTGGATGTCAATTTTTCCTCCACTTTTGGCTATTATTTTTGCTCTAGTTTTTAAGGAGGTAATTTTCTCATTATTCGCAGGTCTTTTTGCAGGTGGTGCAATTATGGGGATGTATGCTGAAGGTCTTAAAGGAATATTAACTGGTTTTTTCAAAGTTATTGATACCTACATTATTAATGCGCTTAATGATTCTGGTCACTTAAGTGTAGTTATATTTTCTGTTATTATTGGTGGAATCGTAGCTGTCATTTCTCGTAATGGCGGAATGCAAGGTATTGTGAATGGAATAATTAAATATGCAACTAATGCGCGTTCAGGTCAAATGGCCACTTTTTTATTAGGGATATCAATATTCTTTGACGATTATGCTAACAGTTTAGTGGTAGGGAATACAATGCGTCCCATTACTGATAAATTAAAAATTTCAAGAGAGAAGTTAGCGTATATTGTTGATTCTACAGCAGCACCAGTAGCAGCCATAGCTTTCGTTACGACATGGATTGGTGCCGAATTAGGTTATATTTCGAACGGTTTAGATAAAATTAATGCGGATGAGGTGATTATTGATGAGGGAGTCTATTCCATCTTCTTAAATAGTTTAGCGTATTCGTTTTATCCAATATTGACTTTATTCT
>Ga0209291_1002456_pt1 | contig 14955 bp, 13 predicted proteins | sample GOMGulsemesocosm_FD_184633 | JGI IMG/M metagenome (GOLD analysis project Ga0209291, IMG submission 184633) | Methane-oxidizing microbial communities from mesocosms in the Gulf of Mexico - GOM9B Gulf of Mexico (SPAdes) (version 2) | ecosystem: Environmental > Aquatic > Marine > Cold seeps...
GGCTCCATCGCGCCAATTTTTATACCGTAATCACGTATACGCTTTTGATTTAGCATCAATTATTCCCTTACCACAGACACAAAACTTCATTGCCATTATGCAAAGCTCCCATCGTATCGGATACTGGTTAGTAGTCAAAGGATTTAAAGCTAATTCTTGCGTTGTCGTTTGTTCATTGTAAATACAAACTAAAACCGTGGATTGAACCGTTGATAGATGGCATTAGCCTTTAGATACAGCTAAAATGCCAAGCCAAAATATTAGCCTAAAAGGTTCTACGCGTTTATGACTGCTGTCTCCCAAAAGATCGAATTATTAGCCCCTGGTGGCGATGTTGAAGCCATTAAAGCGGCCATTGTCGCCGGAGCCAATGCAGTGTATTGCGGCCTAGATACCTTTAATGCCCGCAACCGAGCTTCCAACCTGTCCTTTGATGACTTAGCAGGCATATTGCACCTTGCGCATAAGTATAATTGTGAAGTATTCCTGACTTTAAACGTGGTGATTCTAGAACAAGAGATGGCAGGTTTATTTAAACTGCTGAACAAATTGGTCAATACCCGTATCGATGGCATTATTATCCAAGACTTAGGCTTATTTAACTTGGTTAAAAAGCACTTTCCGACTCTGGATGTGCATGCATCTACTCAATTAACTACCCACAATCCAGGGCAGATCTTATTTTTAAAGGAAGCAGGTGCTTCTCGAGTTAATTTATCCCGTGAGCTGAATCTTCCGGAAATAACCTCACTCACTGCCCTTGCCCATGAAAATCAGATATTATCCGAAGTGTTTGTACATGGATCATTGTGCATCGCCTTTTCCGGTCAGTGTTATTCAAGCTCCGTTAGTGTCGGTAACTCAGGTAATCGTGGCCGTTGTAGCCAAGCTTGTCGTGACGAGTATGAGCCAGGTAAAACGGGTAATAGATTCCCGTTAAACTTAAAAGACAATTCGGCCTATTTTGATTTACCACAACTGGTCGCCGCAGGCGTCGATTCTTTAAAAATTGAGGGCCGTATTAAAGGCGCTCACTACGTATATACTGTGGTCGATAGCTGGCGACAAAATATTAACCAGTTTATTGAAACCGGTAAATTGCGTGAAGACGACTCAAACTTGCACAAAGTATTCAACCGTGATTTCACTAACTCATTCTTAACAGGAAAATTGAGCAAGGATATGTTTATAGACAATCCTCGCGATCACAGTGTGACGCACGCGCTTAAAAGTTCAAATGCGATTTCTGCGGTACAGATACAAGATGTCACACAAGAACTCTACACTGACAAACAAGCGCTCGGTGCTACACTAGAAGATAAAATCAAGTTCCTAAACATCGCTAAGCAAAACATTACTATCAAGTTTTCAGGTGAATGCAACCGGCCTTTAACCGTCACTGTGAGCATTGAAGGCAACACCAAAAACAAGCAAGCGGATGTCGCCGTTAGCTCATCCTCTACCTTAATCAGCTCAGAAAAATCCCCACTTGATCAGGCCACCTTAGAAAAGCGTTTTAAAATATTTAATAACTCAGACTACATTATTGAACGCTTTGATTTTTCTGAGATGGCCGCAGGTTTAAGTATCCCATTTAAAGAGCTAGGCGCAATAAGAAAACAAGTGGCTTTCCACTTAAACGGTGATAAAGAAGTCATATTACCTGTGGAGCTGCCTAAACTGCTCTCCCACCCTAAACTTGTCAATGGTAGTGCGGATAATAAACCAACATTATCATTATTGATTGCTGATGAAAAAGATTTTTATCTCGCAGATCAGACCGACGCAGATGTGTATTTCAAACTGCCTGAGAGTTACAAAAAAGAATCACCAAAATACAGCGACATACTCAAAGCTAATCCTAAGCTTATCCCTTGGTTCCCCGCTGTTTTGATTGGCAAAGATTATCGTGAAGCGGTTAAAATTTTAGAGCAAGTTAGACCTAAAAAAATCGTCAGTAACAATACCGGTATTGCCTATGTGGCAAATCAAATGGGAATTGAATGGATCGCTGGGCCGTTTTTAAACACCACTAACTCCTATGCTTTAATGACGCTCAAAGAAGAACTTAACTGTGCCGGCGCGTTTATTTCCAATGAAATAAATCGGAATCAGATTAAAAACATTGCGCGCCCAGAAAACTTTAAAATGTTGTACAGCATCTACCACCCTATTATGATGATGGTCAGTCGTCAGTGCTTTTTCCAACAGACCGTTGGCTGTAAAAAACCCACCATTGAAGACGGTTGTATGCTCGCCTGTACCAAGGCGACCACCATTACTAATGTCAAAGGCATCTCTTTTGCTGTCGACAAACAAAGAGGTGGATACCCAAGCATTTACAACCACGAGCAATTTTTAAATCTCGATATCATCAACGATTTAGAAGACGTCTTCGATGAGTTCTTTATTGACCTTACTGACATAGGCAGCGGCTCTAAGGAAAAGCTCGACAAATTGTTACTACTAAAGCAGTTCGAGCGTGCTCTGAGCACAGACAGCGAAGAAAACACCTTAGCACAAGCGCACCTCAACCACATGGTTGCTGTTAAAACCAACGCTCAGTACAGCCAAGGTTTATGATAGCCCCTAGCGCGAGTAAAACCAGTGATGCTCCCATATTGTATTCGCTACAAAACTGTCCGTATGCAATGCGGGCGCGGCTCGCGCTGTTATTATCTGAGCAAGCTATTATCATCCGAGCGATCAGTTTAAAAAACAAACCCCAAGTGATGCTCAGTGCTTCGCCAAAAGGTACTGTCCCCGTTTTAATCTTGCCAGAGGGTAAGGTGATAGATGAAAGCATCGACATTATGCTCTGGGCACTTGAACAGCATGATCCAAAAAATTTATTACAGCGTGATAAACCTGAGATTGAGAAAAAAATCTTGACGTTAATTGCACAAGGTGACGCCCAGTTCAAACATCCGCTAGAACAGTATCGCGCCGCGAAACGCTACCATCGTGTTAGCGAAATACACTGGCGTGAACAGTGCGAGCATTTCATCCAAACACTAGAGAAAGGTTTAAGCGAAACGGGATATTTTATAGGAAGCGAGCCGAGCTTAGCTGACTATTCATTTATCCCTTTTATGCGACAATTTGGCCGCGTCGACAAAAAGTGGTTTGCTACCGCACCCTACCCTAAATTAAAAACTTGGTTATCTCGCCAACTGCAAAGCCAGTTATATGCAAAGATGATGGTGAAACATGAATTTTGGAGCGAACAATCTCGCGATTGCTACCTTTGAATTGCCCCAATGCATTGCTGAGTGTTAGCTGCGCTCATATCACTTGGGCTTGTTGTTAATCTTGCAGAATTTGTTCAATAATATCCACTGCTGATAACATTGGATATATCTGTAAGCTATTGACACTGCCAGTGAAACTCGCCTCACCACGAAACTCTGCCGCAGGTGTTATATTGACGCCTAACCCTATTCCAAACAATCCATCTATGACTTTCCCGTCACTGGTACGATGTAACTCGCCTTGGTCTGACTGCATTGCTAATTCAGTCGCTTTACCCTCAATATTCAGTGGGGGAAAATTAGCCGAAAAGCCACAACACTGAATAATTAGCCCAGCGGATTCTAGCCTTTCGTGCTCATTTTCTATATTGGAAATAGTCACCAGTTCAGCCCTTGGTTCTCGTTGATTATTAATCTCTAAGTACAGGTTTTTAGCATCTTTACGTAATCCTGCATGGCGATAAACGAGTTCAGTATCCACACAAACATCCTCGGGGTCTTGATAAGGCATTTGTTGCATTGCGGCAAATTCACGGTTTGCTCTCATTTTAATGGTTTGCCCGCGATGACAAATCTGAATTTTACGATCTTTTCCTGCTCCCTTATCAAACCCTTTGTGCTCCCTATTAAACATTCCCTTAAATAGTGGATCATTCAGTAATCGCCACGCACAAGAAAAGCCACTGTGAGACGCACCAATAATCACAATGTCGCCATCAACACAGGGCAGTTGATCCACGTTTTCTAGTTTTAGAAACTGCGTAGCAACCATCGTTTTCTCTGGGAAAGCAAGCAATTGAGGCAGTTTGGGTTCACTGCCCCCACACGCGATCACCAAATGGCGGCTACTGGCTAATAACTGTCCTGTTTGATCAATACAGTGAAAACCTTGCTCATCTTTGTTGATCAGAGCAACACCACTGTTGAGTAGCAAACGATCACCGAGTAATTGCTGGATTTTATCGGCGAGTGGTTCGAGTACTAAATCATTCACTTCTCTCAACGAAATCAACGTCTGATCCGCTTTAATATGTTTGAGATAATCATTTCGTATTGCGCTAAAAGCAGTATTGTCTGCAATGCCACTGACTATTTCCAAAGCATCGGTATTTGCATTTATACAGTAACGCCCTAACTGCCCACCTGGTTGTGTATCAGCCTCAAGCATGATTAAATTTTTCTGCAGCGCTCTCAATTTAGCTTTATTTTTAGCAGAAGACGCTTTAGCAATTTCATTCTCCAAAGCAACCAACATGCACATCCCAGCAGGTCCGCTACCAATGATCTGACAGTCATACATTTTCGGCATCTATCTAATCCTTGATTGATAGGTTACGACTAGCTTGACACAGCAAGCTTGAAAAAAGCTCGGGAAATTTACCTGTGCAGTGCTCTATAAGACACTACCTATATGCCTCTCCCTAAGAGCTCATGTGAAGAGACCTCTGCACAACTTTATAAAGACATTATCTCGTAGCGATTTTTTCGAGTTTCAGCAACTCTACTTTTTCCAAGCTAGTCTCCATTTGCCAATTTCCCGCTATATTTTTCAGAGAGAAGTCTTGCTCATAACCGTAAAACGTTGTCGATTCAGTATTCTTTTGCATCGTACTGTTACCCAACAAAGCATCTCTGGCGCTGGCTATACTACTATTTTCAGCGGCTGTTAGTTTGTCCAAAGCGAGAAAGTAATCTTTAAAATAACTATACTCGTCACTATTTAATACCTCTTCAATCTGTGCTTTAAGCTCTTCATCATTAATGCCTTGAGCGATAAACATAGGTATTGTGCTTTCTTCAGTTGCAGGATCATCATCAATTTCAGGTATTGCATGTATCACAGACATTCCTGGGGGAGCAACTATGCCATTATCATCAAGAATGCTTGAGAGTTTCTCGACAACATCTTTGAAACCAGCAGGAATAGTACTAGACACCTCCACCATACTTCCTATGGTACTGGTGGCATATTCAACCCACGCTTCATTGGGTGACTTATTCTTGAAAGATATAGTGGCTCCATCTTCATACTCCAAAGCCTCTTGGGATAGCTCTCCTTGAGGTATAAACCTACTTTTATCTACCTCGAAAGGTGTTGTAGCAATATTTTGTTGTACATATGTACTGGAATTATTATTGATCTGCATTGACTATCTCCGGTTTCTTAGTGAAGTTGGCGAGTTTGCCTCCTGACATAGCAAACTAATGGTGCCAAACTCCAAAGCTGGTTGATCACTCGTTTAGGCATTTTAATGTGTCGGGTTCAGTACTAGCAGTTTATAGGCCACAATGGTGTTTATTTTTTAGACTGCGCGGCGTATGAAATGAACAGCGGGTTTAGGAAAGCGGTATTGTTGAGTTAGCAATAAATGACGTCATGCAAAAGGCATTATTTTGCCTTATGGAAGGCAGGGCTTTGCCTAAGAGATTGATCTAACAAAGATAACTAGAGACTGGTTAATAAAGACCTTTGAGGTAAGCGCTCTGGCTTAGGCTCGCATTCACTTCGTGAATCATGGTATGTCAATTTACTTTTGTTTCTTAAAAGTTCGCGCCCCAAGGTCGGGGAATGACACCCTTGATGATTTAGGTTCTGCCTAATTCATCTCTAATAAGGCAGAGAGGCAGAAAAATAGAAATCATTGCTATTCGACCGTTCTTACGACCGATAAATAGTTTCTATCAAATGATAACCAAATTTAGTTTTTATGGGTCCATGAACAACCAGTAATGCTTTTTTAAAAACAACTTGGTCAAAGGCCTTCACCATCATACCGGCTTTAAATTCACCTAAATCACCGCCTTTTTTAGCTGATGGACATTTTGAAAATTTCTTGGCAAGTTTAGAAAAATCTCCACCGTTCTCTAATTGTCTTTTTATATCCAACGCTTCATTTTTAGTTTTTAATAATATGTGTCGTGCACAGGCATGGGCCATTGTTCTCGGTCTCTATCTATTCTATGAAAGTAATAAGTCATATTTTCACTTATTAAGAAGATTTGTTCCAATAATCTAAGAAGAATTCTAGTATTTTAGCCAATATATTCAAAGACCTTCTCTTTTGTTTCTAATATATACTATATTTCACATAACTATTTCTAATTATGTCAAGAACGCTCGTTGAATAGGCTCAATATATTCGCTTATTTAACAATGAGTAGCACGAGTGCTCCGCGTTTCTATATTTTTAAAAGCAATTTTGAAAGTGACAAGTTATAAATGGGGCTGCGTTAGGAAAGTTATGGTTATTTCAGAATTTCACTACTGATGGTTATTGCAAAAATGCTGAAAGAAGAAGACATCCATATTTTTGATACTTTTCACAGTGCTATGTGGATATATGATTCTCTACACAATCGTATACGTTGGGGAAATACTGAAGCGATTGCTTTCTGGCGAAAAAAAGACCTCTCTGATCTTCGTGATTATGATTATTCCGCAGAACAAACAGAAGCTGATCGCGCGGTGATTAAAGATGATTTGGATGAATACCGCCTTGGTAATGATAATTCACAATGGTGCTCTTTTACCCCTACCGATATTACCAAAGAAGTCTATTGCCACTTCTCAGGTATAGAATTGTCTGACGGTCGAGTAGAGACTCTCGTTCAAGTCATTATAAGTAAAGAGTCTCTAGACTCCGAGCTTTCTATCCACACTGCTTCTACCTTAGTTTCTCTTTGGAATATTAACGGACAATTAACCAGCTCCAACCGTTTATTCAAAGAGTATTACAGTCATGCAACAAAAAGTTTTATCGACTTATTTTCCAGTTTGCAGCAAGGTGAGAATTTATGGTCAGAGGTCATTGAACATGGCTTTGCTGAACAAGAGCTCTGCCTACCGACCTTAGAAGGTAACCGGTGGTATCAACTGACAATCAATTTAAATAAAAAAGGCCATACAGAGCGCATTACTTTACGCCAACAAGATACAACAGCGCGCAAACATCGAGAATTACACCATCAAAAACTGGCCACAACGGATCAATTAACCCAAATACACAACCGTTTTGGTGTCACTAACATTATTGAAAAGATCATCAAGAACCGAACTCCTTTCACTTTATTTTTGATTGATTTGGATAAATTCAAAAACGTTAATGATTATTACGGGCATGATAAAGGTGATGCTCTATTGAAAGCGGTGGCCTTTAGATTACAAAGTATTTTTGTGGACGCCTTGGCAATTTCTCGCCTAGGTGGCGATGAGTTCTTAATGTTAATGCCTGCAAAAGGCCATGATGCAAAAAAGCAGGAAGGCTCAAAATTAATGCGCTGCCTCAACACCCCCTACCATATAAGTGGGCTGGGAAATGTGCAATCAGGCGGCAGTATTGGGGTTGTCAGCTACCCAACCGATGCAGATAGCATGAGTGAGTTATTACTGTTAGCTGATACTGCCATGTATACGTCTAAATCATCCAAGTTTGAAGGTTGCTCTTTTTTCAATCGAGAAATGGCGCAGCCGCTATTAAGAAGACAACAAATCCGCAATGGATTACAAGAGGCCATCGACAAATCTCAGCTTCTCCATCATTTTGAACCAATCATGCTGATTGATGATAGAACAATCGCTTTTCACGAGATTCAAACATATTGGCTGCACCCTGAGATTGGCATGTTGCAAAGCGAGGATTTTATTCACATTGCCGATGAAATGTCATTGATGAGTGCGATTGAATTACAGTCCCTAACACGCGCTTGTAAACAGATACTAAGCGACCATAATAGTGCACCGGTATTAGTGAAAATTTCTATCAACGAAATTCAGTCAGGACGTACCTTAAAGAATTTACAGTCACTGTCTACTTATTTAACTAAGGTGCCTTTTAAGCTGCAACTCGCTATTCGTGAGAAAGATATTGCCGGTAGAGAGCTAAATGTCAAAAAACAATTAGCTCTTCTCAGCGAACTTCATATCAGTATTGTTTTAGATGATTTTTCAACCGGAGGTATAGACCTCACTAAACTGTCATCGCTTCCGATAAACATTTTACGTTTTCATAAGGGCTTTACTGGCAGTTTGAACACGCAAAAAAACTGTTTTCTTTCATCCTTAATGCTCAGTGCAAAACAGGCAAAGTATCAGCTTATTTGTAAAGGGGTAAATGATGTTGATACTATAAAGCAGCTAAATGACATGGGATGCGACTTCATTCAAGATCTTCCCATCCACTTAATTGAGAAAAAAATCAGCATAAATAGATTGTTAAATGTTCAAAAGTAGGCTGGTTTGTTAATGATGTCCTACTCATGTAAGACAGTTCAGGCATTATTTAACGAGAAAATGCAGGAGTTCGACCACTTCTTGGTTTTTCACAGTAGCTTAACCGGTATTCGACAAGCTCACTGGTATGGTGATTGGTTATACCGGTATTTTTTAACAATTATTTCTTTTCTGAAGACGCTATACCACACAAGCTCATTTAGGCCTGCAAAAACTCTTATCTTCCTACGTAATCATAAACTCTATACATAACAATAGTGTAAATTAGTATACTATTAGCTTTTAGATTTATGTATTAATGGCTGGCTTATGTATTTTGAAATGTTTGATTTATTCTTGTTAACTTTGGTTTGTGTTGCCATCTACTATTGGATCAGCGCGCAAAAAATCCGTGAAGTTGCTTTAAGTATCGCTAGAGATGAATGCAAAAAATTGGATTTGCAGTTATTAGATGGCAGTGTCTCACTCAAAAAACTGCGTATAAAAAGAGCATCATCAGGTAGTTTGGCTCTTTTGAGATGTTACAGTTTTGAGTTTTCAGCCACAGGCGCTGAACGCTATCAAGGGCAGATCCAAATGCTAGGGTTAAAAATAGAAAACGTACATTTACAACCACACAGAATAGTAAACTAGGTATAATCATGGACAGACTAACTATCTCCTTAGACACTGAACTTGCCAATCAATTTGATAAATACCTCAAAGAACAAGGTTATAGTAATAGATCAGAGGGGATGCGTGACTTAATTCGAGAAAAATTAGAGCAGCAGAGCTTAGAAAAACAGGGCCAAGAGTCAAAGAGTAACGCTAATTGTATCGGCTCAATTACTTATATCTATGATCATCGCGAACGCGAACTAGCCTCAAAACTAGCCAAAATACAACACGACCATCACAATATTGCGCTCACCAGTTTACGAATCCCCTTAGACCATGATCACTGTATGGAAACCGTGATGCTCAATGGTGAAACACATAAAGTCAGGTCTTTTTGTAACGAGATTATCGCCAAACCCGGCATTCGCCACGGCAAGGCCTACCTAGTGCCTGTTGAAGTAAAACACATGCAGCACAACGGTAAAGATCATGTCCATAAAACGCCTAAAAATTGATGTTCCATCAATGGGCGCTAAGTATTTCAACGAGAGTACCTTGATTAGGTAATAAATTGTCTTTTTATAGTATGAATAATTGTAAATTCGTATGAACTCACTTAATATTCATACAAATATTATTATTTTCATATCAGAGAAAAACACTTTGAAACATCGTTTAAATAAATTTAAAAGCGCCCTAAATTATTCATTTACCATTATATTTACCACAATGGCGCTACCTGCCAGTGCACATTTTCTAGAACTAATTCCCGATAGAGATGTATTGAATAGTGACAACCAACAAGCCTTAAACTTCTCTTTACGCTTTACTCACCCAATGGATCAAGGTCCCATCATGGACCTGGTGAGACCTAAAGCGCTGAGTGTTTCAACACTCAACACTAAGACAGACCTTTTAAGCAGCTTACAATTGGATGGCACTGTCGACAGCAAACAATATACTTTTGAGTATCAAGTAACTGAACCCGCGGACTTAGTCTTTTATGTAGAGCCAGAGCCGTACTGGGAACCCTCTGAAGGGAAGATGATCATTCATTACACTAAAGTGATTGTCGATGGATATTCAGTGCTAAATGGTTGGGATCAATTAGTGGGAGCGCCTGTTGAAATAGAGCCTCTTACTCGCCCCTATTCATTATTAGTCGGTAATGCATTTCAAGGCATTGTTAAAAAACACGGTAAGGCTGTTCCTTTCGCAACCGTTGAAGTCGAATGGCGCAATGATGGATCTGTTACTGAATCTAGAACAAGCTACATCACTCAGGTGATAAAAGCCGATGCTAACGGCACATTCTCTTATGTCATGCCCAGAGCCGGTTGGTGGGGATTTGCCGCTTTGCTAGACGCAGATTACCAGCTCCCCTCTCCTAATTCTGAACAAGCTCCGGTAGAACTTGGTGGGCTTATCTGGATTAATGCAAAAGATTTATAAGGACTAACGATGGCACATATACCTGATGGTGTTGTGAGCACACCAATATTGGCCTTAGGCGCGCTGGGCACAGCGCTTGCTTTAAGCTATGGTTTGAAGAAATTAGACAGTGATAAAATACCGCAAACAGCCATGCTTTGTGCGGTTTTTTTCGTCTCCTCTTTAATGACCTTCCCGGTAGGGCCAAGCTCCATACACTTGCTTTTTAACGGCCTGATGGGACTTATGCTTGGCTGGGCAGCTGTGCCCGCTATTTTTATAGCCTTATTATTACAACTCACTTTCTTTGGTTTTGGTGGATTGTTAGTGCTCGGTGTCAATACTTTTAATATCGCATTCCCCGCGATTGTCATCGCTGTTGTCTTAAGACCTTACTTATTGCAAAAAATTGCTGATGATATTATTCCCTCCCGAAGATTCGCCCTTACGATTGGCGCTTTAGCCGGAGGAATCGGCATAGTATTAACGACGCTACTGCTATCATCAGCATTAGTTTTCAGCGGTCAGGAGTTTGCTCCAATGCTAAACGTTGTACTAGCCACTAACATTCCGTTAATGATCATTGAAGCAACGGTTACCGCCTTCATAGTGAGTTTTTTGGTCAGAACTTCGCCGGCAAGCTTTAGCGTTGTGACGAGTTAATGATTAAGTTTTTAGCTACACTATCGCTAACATTTGCCTGCTCGCAGGCTCAAGCGCACTTACTAAAAGTATTTGCCTTTACTCTGCCTGCTGATAGCAACTCTCAATTAGTTAAAGGTAAAGTGTATTTTACCGGAGGCCAAACTGTCAGCGGGGCCTTAGTCACTATTTTTAATACCTCTGGTATTAAAGTTAAAAATACAATGACAGATACTGAGGGGAAATTCCAAATTACGCTGGCACAAGAGAGCTATGAAATAGTTGCTGATACGCAAGATGGTCATAAAGCCACTTGGCAGATAAAGTCCGCTAAAATTAGCACCTCCGACAGTACTGAAAAAAACGTATTAGCCGCCTCAAATCCAAGCATTGAGCAATTGGAAAGCATCATAGCAGCGCAAATAAGCACACAATTAACCCCTTTAACGGAACAAATTATCCAGCTTCAAGAGAAGCGGCGGTTTCAAGATATAATTGGTGCGATTGGCTATATCGTCGGGTTATCTGGCTTATTTCTATGGTTTAGGCAAAGACAAACTCAGAAGGATATTAGTAGCTGATCTTCAACCTAATAAGTATATTTCAGCGATGTTTCTCCACGCTCGCTATAGGTTTTGTCACTTACAAGGCCATGTTCAAGAATGATTTGGCTCGCGGCATAGGTATTAAATCAAACGCAAAGGGGCTTCTTGCTGGTGAATGAGCGTTAATACTCGGTGAGCTTATGCATCCTTTTTTAAGAAAGATGCATAAGACAAGCCTCACTGATACCAACAGCCTTCACAGCCGCTCAAAGGGTTTTTCCTTCCCTTTCGCTACAAGTGCAAACAATGATATTAGGCTCTTTGTGCCAAACACTGCACAATATGATCTAATACTAGCGGATCATCAATGGTGGCCGGCATTTCAAAGCGCTCATTGGCGACTATCTTTCTGAGAATTGCGCGCAATATTTTTCCTGATCGCGTTTTTGGCAGCCTTTGCACGATGATAATCTGTTTAAAACAAGCCAATGGTCCAATGCTTTTACGCATGGCATTAACCAGCTCTTCTTGCAACTTGGACTCTTCAATATCCGAACCTGATTTTAGCACTATCATCGCTAATGGCACTTGTCCTTTTAACGAATCAGGCGCTCCAACCACTGCGCACTCGACAATGGCATGATGACTAGCAACGACCTCTTCCATTTCTGCTGTCGATAATCTATGCCCTGAAACATTGATGACATCATCTGTACGGCCTGTGATATAAACGTAATCATCCGCATCTTTATAGCCGCCGTCACCGGTTTGATAATACCCTGGAAATTGTTGTAGATAAGCGCTTTTAAACCGTTCTGGTTGATTCCAAATATGGTTTGAAACCCCCGGCGGAAGTGGTAATTTCAAGCAAATATTGCCCGTATCTGAGCTGGCCACTTCTTCATGTTGATCATTTAAAATGCGCAAATCAAAGCCGGGAGTACATCTATTTGTCGACCCAACGCGAGTAGGTTTTGGCTCCCCTCTCCCCATCAAAGGCGCAGTAATTGGCCAACCTGTCTCTGTTTGCCACCAATGATCTAAAATAGGCACGTTGAGTGTTTTCTCCAACCAATGATAGGTCGAGGAATCCAGCCTTTCTCCAGCGACAAACACCCAGCGCAAACTTTTTGTAGAATAATTAGATAGCAAACTGGCTTTTGGATCTAACGCACGTATTGCTCTAAAAGCGGTGGGTGCGCAAATCATTGAATTCACCTTATACTCTTCAATCACTCGCCCAAAAGCACCTGCATCAGGTGTATTTATTGGTTTACCTTCATAAAACACACTAGATGCTCCACACATTAGCGGCGCATAGACTATAAATGAATGACCAACGACCCAACCAATATCCGATGCCGCCCACCAAACATCATTTTCTGTCATCCCGTAAATTTGGCTAAAGGCAAATTTTAATGCAACCGCATGCCCTCCATTATCCCTAACAATGCCCTTTGGTCTACCGGTTGTCCCTGATGTATATAGAATATATAAAGGATCACTTGCACTCATTGGGACGCAGGCAGCAGGTTTAGCATCTTGTATAAAATCAATCCAATCTATATCAAATGAATTCGACAAATCCGCTGTTAACGTCTCACGTTGGAAAACAACACACTTTTGCGGCTTATGCTGCGCTTTCTCAATAGCTTCATCCACTAAAGGCTTGTAGGCGATGACCTTTTCAAATTCTATCCCGCAGGATGCGCTAATGACTAGTTTGGCTTCTACATCATCAATACGCACCGCTAACTCACTGGCCGCGAAACCACCAAATACAACACTATGTATAGCGCCAATTCTCGCACAGGCAAGCATTGCAATTGCAGCTTCAATAATCATAGGCATATAGATGATGACTCTATCGCCTTTGACTATTCCCATATTCTTCATAGCGCCAGCAAAGTGTTCTACTTTATGTAACAGTTGCGAATATGTTATTTGCCGCTTCGTTTTAGTGACAGGAGAATCATAATAAAAGGCAATATGATCCCCTCTTCCACACTCCACATGATAATCCAGCGATAAATAGCAGGTATTGAGGCTGCCGTCATCGAACCAGCTATAGCTGCTATCACTGTTTTCTTGCAAACCTATTGTCGGCGCTGTGTACCATTTAATTTCTCGAGATTGTTCTAGCCAAAATTGGTTCGTTTGATGTCTCTCATTTACAACCTTTTCTGTATTACTCATATTAGCCCCGCAATGAATTATTTTTATTAGCAGCTCAAGTATTTAAACGTATGAATCTTAAGTTTGACTATAACATTGTTAACAAATAATCAAAAAATAGACAAATTTCATCCAGATATCTGTAGATTATCCTTATCATTGTCGACAATATATAAGGCTTTAGTATTACATTATTCAATAATTTGCAATAAATATTGGAGACTAATGAGTAAAATCAGACAGTGACAAAGTTATACACTTATGATTAATTAATGGATATTGGCCGCTTAGACCTACGTTATGAAATATGCAGATAAAAACCTGATACTTATTCGCTACTTTCATAGCTGCAGGCTCTTATTGCCGACTAAAACTCGTACTCCATAATAAAAAAAACTATACTGCCTTTTTTATTATCGCTATAAATCATAGAGCAGCCCATGACATTCAGAGATATCAGCAAGCCCGAATATAACCGTCGATTAAAAATCACCTTTTTTGCAATTTGTGCATTTATGTTGGTAGCTGCTCTCGCTATATCAACTACTCTGATTCATTTTTTTGGTGGAGAAAACGGCAATTTTTGGCTAAATGTTACGGGGGTTATTGGGGCTGCTTTGGGATTGTTCTTTATCTATACACAAATAAAAGGTCATCCATATTTGACTGATATTATTTATATAAGAAGCATAAAAGCACAGTTAAACTACATTTATCGCAAACAACACAAACTAAAAGAAACAGCCGAGCAAGGCGATAAAACAGCAATCGCTATACTCGATTACAGCTATCGTGCTTCAATCTACGTCTATCAATTAGATGATAATACTTTAACTATGGATGAGTTGATTGCAGCGCAAGCGCAACTGCAATCTTGGATCGAGAAATACCAAGTAGCAAGCTTGGAAACTTATCATCAAGCGCTACTAAAGAATTATTAACACGTTTAAATTTGATGTTTTTTACTGAGCATGGTCTTTTGCTGACAAATCTAAGCATTGGGAATGACACTTATTGCGATAAATCTGGGCTTAACGCAAGTACCCCTATTAGTATCCCTGTGATCAATACCTTTGAAAATCCA
>Ga0209291_1002464_pt1 | contig 14921 bp, 14 predicted proteins | sample GOMGulsemesocosm_FD_184633 | JGI IMG/M metagenome (GOLD analysis project Ga0209291, IMG submission 184633) | Methane-oxidizing microbial communities from mesocosms in the Gulf of Mexico - GOM9B Gulf of Mexico (SPAdes) (version 2) | ecosystem: Environmental > Aquatic > Marine > Cold seeps...
CCGGCAGTACGTGGTTTTGTTACTTTTAAATAATTGAGTAAAACCAGTTCTTCGACCAATTTATCATGTGGTAAAAACATCCCTGGTTTTAGTTCTAAACTGCGTGCGTATATTTGCGCAGGGGTCTTCCAGATAGGGCCAGAAAATCGCGTTTGGATCTTACTGTCTAAATACATACCATAAAGAATAAAAAGAGCCGAAAAAGCCAAACTAAATTTAAACAGGAAAATGGCAATACTGCGAGTCCAAGTGCGACTTGTTACCTTTTTCGTTTTTCGCTTAGTGATTTTTTTTGCGGTAGATTTATTCGCTGATTTTCTTGCCGCTGCTTTTGCTGGTGTTTTTCGTTTGTTGACAGTTTTTTTTGTGTCATCACTTACGGGACGTTTAGCCAATGGAAAGGGTCCTAGAAATTGCATTAAATACAGTCTAATACGATTAGATAAAATAGCGTAAAAAAGAATCGTTAGTTTACCCTGTTCGCTCCCCCGAACTCAACTCTTACAGAAGGGTATTTTAACTACCTGATTATGTAGCAGCGAGTTTGATCCCAAGCCCCACAAAAACAGCGCCAACCGTCCGATTAAGCCACAGCGTAAAACTTTGGTTACCTTTTACTTTTTTGGTTAAACGATGAGCAACAAAGATATAACCGAGTTCCACCACAAATGCACCAATCACCACAATCAAACCCAACAACAATAATTGCGTTGAGATCGAACCATGCCCTTCACGCACAAACTGTGGTAAAAAAGCCATAAAAAAGATCGCAGCCTTGGGGTTGAGGACATCGATTAATACCCCTTGTTTGAATATTTTCCAATGCGACATTAGCGATGATGAGTCACCATCAGTATGGCCAGTGGCCGTTAATTCAATACCACCAGATGCAGCGAATGCCTGCCAAGCCAAATAAATAAGATAACCCACTCCAATGATTTTAATTAGCATAAAAGCATAAGCGGAAGAAACGATAATCGCAGATAAACCTAATGCTGCGGCAGCTACATGCACCAAAGCACCAGAACAAGCCCCAGCAGCGGCAACAACGCCCGTTTTACGACCATGGCTAACCGTCTTAGTCAGTACAAATATCAGGTCCGGTCCCGGTGTCATATTTAGTGCTAATGATGCGGTGAGAAACATTGCCCAATAACCAATATCCATCTGATCTTCCTTAATCCAAATTAACTGCCTTTACCATATATAATTCATTTTCAGCAAGGCCGTCAATCATCCCTTGTGGCTTTGATATTAATTGCTTAAAACCATTGTTTTTATAAAATACTATCGCGCTTTTATTGGCTATCATGACGGTTAATTCTAGTTGTTTTAATTTAGACAGACGTGCCCACGCTTCGACATGTGCCAATAATTTTCCGCCGAGCCCCAAACAGATGCTCGCTTGCTGAATACCAATAACCAAAGATGCGGTCTGACTATCACCACTAATATAGCCTGTTATGCCTATCGCAAAACCGATCAGTTTATGATTATCTCGTTCTATTACATAAAGCACTTGGGTTGCTGAATTGATAAATAACGCCAGGTGCTCGCTGAGTTCAGTTGCACTATTTTTCTCACCCATGGCCATAAACGGCGTTTCGTTATTCAGTTGCGAAAATAACGCTGATAACGCGTGAGCATCCGTCACTTTGACTGGTCGAATGATTTCCATAAATATTCTCTAACCGAGGTGCAAATAATAGCGTGTGGTAATTGAAAATTAACAATAGCCACAAACTCGCGTATCATAGGTGTATCTAAAACCAGACGCTAGCAGTTACTCATCAATAACACAGCATCTGTCTGCCCAATATTGTACTGTAATATAACACCAAGGTTTATCAATGGTTTTCATCTCTAGCAATGTATCAATTCCCGATTCAGAAATTGATATTCAAGCCATCCGCGCACAAGGCGCCGGTGGTCAAAACGTCAATAAAGTATCAACAGCGATCCATTTACGTTTTGATATTAAGGCGTCTTCACTACCCGAATTTTATAAAGAGAGGTTATTAGCGTTAAGCGATCATCGCATTACCAAAGATGGTGTGATCATCATTAAATCGCAAGAATCGCGTAGTCAGGATTATAACAAACAGGTAGCATTTGAACGTTTAGTTGAATTGATTAAGCAAGCGACCGTGATCCAAAAGGCACGTCGTGCTACCAAGCCGAGTCGCAATGCCAAAAAGAAACGTATGGACACTAAAACTCAGCGTGGTAAAACCAAAAATATGCGCGGTAAAGTTAGCTTTTAGCTTGCTCCCAAGCTGCATGATAGCCATTTAACGCCAGTTTAAATGCCGCTTGTTGACGTTTATCAATTGCCGACGCAATAGGAATGTCCGCAGTCATCGCATTAACAGCACGGCCACGCATGTGTAGCTCGTAATGTAAATGAGGTCCAGTAACACGGCCACTATTACCCGATAACGCAATTTTTTGTCCACGTTTTATTCGTTGACCTTTTCTCACCAGTGCCTTACTTAAGTGTAAAAAACGAGTACGGAATGTTTGACCATTTGATATTTCAATATACAGTCCTGCATACTTATGATTAACCACTCGCGACACAATACCATCACCCGTTGCATACACAGAGGTACCAATTGGCGTCGCAAAATCGGTACCGTTATGCGGACGTAATAAACCTGTCACGGGGTGTACACGCCTTGGATTGAAGCTTGATGATATACGATACTTACTGCTAACAGGGCGACGCACAAAAGCGCGTTCAATACTCAGACCTGCTTCGTCATAATAACTACCTTCATACAAATAGGCACTAATGTCACGATTACGATTATTAATACTTACCGCATCAATACGATTTTCACCTGTGAGTTGATCTCCAATATATTGACGAGACACTAAGACTTTAAAGGTATCTCCGCTGCGTAAATCTCGACTAAAATTAATTTTATCTTTTAATAACGTCGCAATGAATTGTGCTTCAAATAACGATAGTCCAGCTTGCTTTGCTGAACCAGAAAAGCTATTTTCAACGGTACCTATGTAACTATGGTCTCGCCATTCACCGTCAACATTTATCTCTTCAAACTCGAAACCGCTCTCACCTAAACGCTTATAAACGACTTGATGACCAAGACTTACTTGTAATTCCAAACGCGTTAATTCGCCCTCAAACTCGGTGAATGCTAAGGTTTGTCCGGGTTTAATACTATCTAACGCCAGAACATTTAAGTCCACTTCCAGTATTTGATATAAACTCGTTTGACTTAAATCTAACTGCTCAAAAATAGCCCCTAAAGTGTCACCCTTTTGGATCACGTAGTTAATGGTTTTTGGGTACGACTTTGCAAGATCCTCTGCGATTTCTGCAACGGCCGATTCAGTAATAGTCGCGTTAGCAGCGCTTGCTTCGTAAAGTGGTGAACGAGGATCATCAGTAAGTAACGAGTCCGCAGGCATCGCAGTCGCAGCGGGATCAAGTAATACTGCTTGTGGCGATGATTCAGATGGTAACTCAGCTATTTTGTCTTTCGATACATCCGAAATATCAGCGGTAACAGAATTAGCACTGACGCTGATATCATTACTGTCATCGACTTTATCTGTCACTGGTAATAACGCGACAATGAAAAGTAATACACTTGTTAATAACACCCACGTTAGCACTAACTGTAATTTATTTTTTTTAATTGACGACATTTAATGAATACCCAGTCTTCGTTCAAAATAGTAGTAATTAGCATAATAAGGCCGAAATGGTATAACACAACAAAACAAAGGCATAGTATAGATAACGTAAATATGTGTAAATCAGGCAAAAGTTTTAGTATCTAAAACTAACCAACAATCACATAACTCGGATCAATTTGAAAAATTACGAATACAATTAATACATTACCAGCAACCGTTAACCAAAAAATACGTTTGAAACTGATTTTACTTTTTTTATGAGAAAACAATTTTTGGCCGACGAGCGCACCAGGCCAACCACCGAACAGCGCCAACAAGTGCAATGTACGCTCTGGTGTACGCCATCCCTGCCGTTTAGCCGCCCATTTATCTTTGCCATATACCAATAGGGTAATGATGCTCAATATTAAATAGCTGTAACCTAACCATACCAACATATTATTTACCTTAAATAAAAGTATCCTCAGATATAAAAACGGCAAGCGCGATGCTTGCCGTATTAATCTACCTAAATATAACGTCGACTACCAGTTATCGGTAGCCCATTGCAGTTGTTCATCAGTATCCATAAAGCTCCACGCTAATATACGACTGACTTTTTGACCTTGCGACATAGGGATCACGCGGATTTGTTTTGCACCTAACGTGTGTAAATGTTGTTCAAGCTCTTCGATATGCTCACCCTTTGAGATAAGACTTGTGAACCAACATACTTGTTCAGCGAAATCTTTACTTTCTTTCGCCATGTCTTTAACAAAGCGTAATTCGCCACCTTCACACCAAAGCTCAGTGTTCTGACCACCGAAATTCAACTTCGTGGTATTGGCTGGCGCAGCCTTACCTTTGTGCAGGTTGTTAATCTTACGCTCAGTACCTGCTGCCGCATCTTCCATTGATGCATGGAACGGCGGATTACAAACTGTCACCGCATATTTGTCGTTATATTTGATGACGCCTTTAAAGGTACTACCTGGCGTTTTTTTCAATACAATCTTAATCGCTTTATTTAAGCTTGGGTTTGCTTGCACGATCACATTCGCTGTTTTTGCTGCTACCGTATCAATATCAGTACCCACAAAACCCCAGCCATAGCTGCGATGACCAAGAATAGGATAAATACAGTTAGCGCCAGTACCAATGTCTAACGCTTTAACACGCTTACCTGTTGGTACGTCACCATTATTCATTTCTGCCAGTAGATCGGCAATATAGTGAATGTAATCCGCACGTCCAGGGATTGGCGGACATAAATAACCTGTTGGAATCTGCCAATTTGGTACTTGGTAAAAATGGGCCAATAATGCACTGTTCAAGCAAACGACGGCTTTATCATCACTAAAATCGACCGTTTCTTCTCCACGAGGATTTAGCGTTATGTACGCTTTTAACGCTGGGTATGTTTTAACTAAGGCTGTTAAATCATAACGTCCCTGATGTGGATTACGGGGATGCAATGTAGCGATTTTTTTAGTCATGATAAATCTTCTTTTATTTGTCTGAAACGAACTCTGCGAGATAATAGCAGATTACGAATAACTATTGCTGCTTTCCTACATATGTTTTTTAACACGTCGTGTCGGCATCGCTTCCAAAGGATTATCTGGCCAATAATGTTTCGGATACCGGCCTTTCATTTCTTTTTTAACCTCGGCATAACTGCCACTCCAAAAGCCCAATAAATCTTGGGTAATTTGTAACGGACGCATCGCTGGTGACAGTAATTCAATCACAATCGGCACCCGGCCATTGGCTACCGCAGGTTTATTGGCTTGACCAAACATCTCTTGAATACGCACGGGTAAACTCGGCGCGGCATTATCATTATAACGTAACTTAATTTTTGAACCTGTTGGCACTGTAAAATGAGTGGGTAACTCTTTATCCAAACGCTGCTGTAGCGACCACTCCAAACGTGATAACAACGCATCTGTTAACGGTATTTTTTTCATCTGCGCAGGCCCAGTTACGCCTGTTAAGTACGGCAGTAACCAGTTTTCTAGACCGTCAATTAAGGCTTCATCACTGTAATCAACAAAACCCACTTCCGCTAACCATAAATGCGCACAACGTAATCGGGTGAGCAATGCTTTACTTTGATCATTCCAAGGTAATACCGATAACCCGGCTTTGCGGATACCGGTCAGTACTGCCGTTTGTTTTTGTGCTGGCGTTATATCAGTTAATACTTGGCGAGATAATACCAACTTACCTAAACATTGACGCTGCTCGGCAATCAATTTTTGGGCTTTTAAATCCCATTGTACAAATGCTTGTGGCTTAAATAATTGCGGTAACCAAGTTTGTAACTCCGCTAAATCAACTTCACAAGCGTTATACACCATGGCATCGGCGCCTTGTTCGGTTAATGACAGGTCAGCGACAACGCATAATTCGGCACTGGCTAAACTGGCATCCGTCATCAATTTAACTCCGAGTCCGTTGCTTAACATATAACGACTATCTTGATTATAAATAGCTTGCCCTCGTCCTGTATTATCACGACGCTGTGCGATACGGTCTGGATACGCTAACGCTAATAATAACCCGGCATAAGCATTCGTGTTTCGACACTGACTGCTGCTTCCCACAAAGCTAAAACGTTGTGCCCATTGCAGTGCTTGACGTTGTGCTTGTTTAAATTGCCCCGATGCCATTTGTTGCAATGCAAAATCCAAATCAAGTGGTAAGCGTTCACTGCCTTCAAGTAATGCGATTAATCTACAGGCTAACCAACTAATACCCGGCAGTTCACTTTCCCACACTTTTGCCGTCAACAGCATATGTGCTAACCGTGGTGACATACCAAATTCAGCCAATGCTTGGCCATGTTGACTGCAACTCCCCGCATCTAGAGCGCCAAGTTCGGTTAATAACGATTCAGCATATTGCACATTTGCCAATGAAGGCTGATCGAGTAATGACAGTTCCGTAAAGCTATTGACCCCCCATACCTTAAGTTCTAAGCAGGTTGAAGTTAAATCAGCGGCAATAATTTCTGGTTCGATTTGTGCGTCTAAGCGGCTGTGATCTTCTTCACGCCATAAACGATAACAATGCCCTGCTTGTAAACGCCCCGCACGCCCTGCTCGCTGAGTTGCTGATGCTTGGCTTATGCGTCTGGTCTGCAATCTGCTGACCCCCGAGCGTGGGGAGAAGCTAACTCGGCGCTCAAGGCCAGAATCAATCACCACCGAAATACCTTCAATGGTTAATGAGGTTTCGGCTATATTGGTTGCCAATACAATCTTGCGTTGCCCTGCGGCGATAGGATTAATTGCTGCCTGTTGCTGCTGTTGCGTTAATTGACCATATAAGGGCAGTACTTGTAGATTCGCATTAACTAATTCTTGTAACTGTTGCTGGCAACGTTTAATTTCACTCACCCCAGGCAAAAATACCAGAATATTACCGCCCTGCTGCTGTAGCGCTAATTTAACCGTTGCGGTTATCGCGCCCGGCAACGCTTGTTTAATCGTACTACGCTGTAAGTTCATCGGGTGATAACTATAAGAAACAGGGAAACAACGCCCTTCTGCCGTCAATAGTTTCGCCTCTGGCAACATTTTCTGTAGCCCTTCGCTGTCGAGCGTTGCCGACATCACTAATAGATTTAAATCATCGCGTAAGCCTTGTTGCACTTCGAGCGCAAATGCTAAACCGATATCAGCATTGAGTGAGCGTTCGTGAAATTCATCAAATATAATGAGATCATAATCGCGGAGTTCCGGGTCTTGCTGGATCATCCTAGTTAAGATCCCTTCAGTTACCACTTCCAACCGTGTTGATTTCGACACTTTAGTATCACCACGCATACGATAACCAACATCTTCTCCGACTTTTTGTTGTAACTTAGAGGCCATAAATATAGCAATATTACGCGCAGCAAGACGCCTTGGTTCTAACATTAAAATTCGACCACTGAAGATATTCTCTTGCAGTAATTTAAGTGGTAATAAGGTTGATTTACCAGCACCTGGTGGTGCTTGCAAGATAACTTGATTAGATGATTTTAAGGCCGTAAATAAATCGGGTAATACGGTAGTGATCGGTAACGCTGCCACAAAGGCCTCTCAGAATAAAATAAATTAATCAGTAATCGTTCGATTTTACCCTAAAAACACCATTCATTAAATTTAAGTCTATTATTTATAAGCAATAGCAAAAGGAATTTACTATGCGCCTATCTACGTCACTTTTTTTATCCTTATTATTCACTCTCAGTTATAACCATACCGCAATGGCTCACATTGGCTTTTGGTCGGAAACATATACCATTACCCATCAACTCACCAATGGCGAAAGTATTGCCAGTGCCAAACAAATTATGCAAGAAAAAGCCCGTATCAAAGCTAGCTTTAATGTACGTAATTATCAATTCATGAACAAGCCCGTCAATCTGACTAACTACAAACAATACGTACCTATTATTCAAGCCACTTATATGAAAATCACGCCACAAAACAAACCGCAGATAGTCAAAGATAAAGATGTATATAAAGGTCAGATATTTGTAGTGCAGCAAATACGGGCAACATTCGATGAGCATTACATTGGCCAAAGCATCGCCACATTACGTAACAGTCCCAAGGTAGAAAAAAGTCTGATCACCCTAGATAACGAATTCGATAATAATTTAAAAAATTTAGGTGAGATCAAATTAGCCATTGCTGAACAACAAATATCAACGCAGCAAAGCGCACGATTAATACGCCAACAAGACCATCAAATCATGCAGCTTACATCGGTACTTGATGATGTAAAACGCCTGTTTTCAGCTCACGGTCATAGCCCGCAATTCAATCTAACCCAGTTATTAAAAGTACGGGATAGTATTGACGCAGAAGTCATTGACCCGATTCTCAATACCAAAGTACGAACACGCATCATCAATGTTGAAGAACTGGATAATGGCGATGTTAAAGTCCAAGTGCAAGTTGGCTGGACTCTCCCTATACACCATATGCGTATATTACATAAATATGTGCGTTCTGCCGATGCAACAGCCCCCGGTGGCAGCTCTACGTATTTAAAACTGTCCCGGTTTTATAACGAAAAAGAGCGTGCACCGTCGATACTGTCAGCTAACATCTATAATTACCTTGCCAGTCAAAAAATCTATTTTGATATTTCAATTGGTAGCCAGCATCAAATGTTAGGAGTGCTGTATCCTAATGGGGGGGATCTGATGAACAACTGTAATAACCCACTCGCTCGCGATGCTGACAGCCCAGCTAAAACCTCGATATGTATTGTCGAGCAAGTATTTAACGACCAACAGATTTTATCACAGCCCAATATCGCTAACCCGCTAACATTCACCCTCAATGCCAATGAGATTAATGGCCAACTGACCGTCAATGTAAAACAAATATGGCAAAAACCTGCGAGTGAAGAAGACAAACAGTGGCGACGAGATCTGTCTAAGTTCAACTAATTATCTTTCGACTGCGATAGGCAGCCATGATGTTGTAACCCTCTGGTTGCCTATGGCTTTCTTTTCCAAAAATTATTATGCTCTAGGCTGTTTTCCAACTAATGAGCTGATTATGCATTATCCGACGCCCTTACAGTCCGCCACGTTAATTAAACGCTACAAGCGATTTTTAGCCGATGTAATTCTTGAAAATGGTGAAGAAGTTACTATTCACTGTGCTAATACCGGAGCAATGACAGGCTGTGGTGACCCAGGCGATACCATCTGGTACTCAACCTCAGATAATCCAAAGCGTAAATATTCACGCTCTTGGGAGCTTACCGAAAAAGCCAATGGCGATTTGATTTGTATCAATACAGCCAGAGCCAACCAATTAGCCAAAGAAGCAATTCAATCGGCTGCTATATCACAGCTAACGGGCTACGAAAATCTGACCACCGAAGTAAAATACGGTAATGAAAATAGCCGGATTGATATTTTACTCGATGATACTAAACGCGGTAAATGCTATATCGAAGTGAAGAGTGCCAGCTTATTAGAGAATGGCTGTGGTTATTTTCCCGATACTGTCAGTGTCCGAGGACAAAAACACTTAAGAGAGCTGATGACTGTAAAGAAAAACGGACACCGAGCGGTATTATTATTTGTAATTCAGCACACCGGAATTAAGGCGCTAAAACCTGCTAAACACTTAGATAAAGACTATAGTAATCTTGTTAAGCAGGCAATTTACCAAGGAGTTGAAGTATTTGCATACGCGAGTACAATAGAAAAACACGAAATTACGTTGATAGAACAAATTTCATTCAACTGTGACTAATGTCACAGCAAAACTAACCCGAAAGAGGGTGTTGGTGAACAATTTACCAGTTTAGTTTGCGCAGTTTGTGTGTTTCTGGTATTTATACCGCCCATAAATATTGCTTAGCAGTGCTCTGTAATATTATGGCGTAATGCGGACTAGGAGAGATAGCATGCCTGAAGCGAAAAAATTACTCGGTGTTTTAGCCATCGCAGGTGTTGAAGCTTACCAAGAACAGCCTGGTGAAGAATACATGGGCGAGAAGCAACGCGAACACTTTAAAAACATTTTAAGTGCTTGGCGAAATGAACTACGTGAAGAAGTTGATCGCACAGTGGTTCATATGAAGGATGAAGCGTCAAACTTCCCAGATCCTGTAGATCGAGCAGCCCAGGAAGAAGAATTTAGCTTAGAACTTCGAGCACGTGATCGTGAACGTAAACTGATCAAAAAAATCGAAAAAACACTTCAATTAATTGAAAATGATGAATTCGGTTTTTGCGACACTTGTGGTATCGAAATTGGTATCCGTCGTTTAGAAGCACGACCAACTGCAGACCAATGTATTGACTGCAAAACGCTTGCTGAAATTAAAGAAAAGCAAATGGTTGGCTAATCAGTTTTCAACTGACATTATTTTATTGAGGGCTTATTAGCCCTCTTTCTATTTGTAGCCTTTTTTATTTAAAGAACCCTATTTATGTCTAATAGCTATGTAGGACGCTTTGCGCCCTCACCTTCAGGACCATTACATTTTGGTTCCCTGATCGCTGCTGTTGGCAGCTATTTACAAGCAAAATCTAACCAAGGTACTTGGTTAGTACGCATTGAAGATCTCGATCCCCCTAGAGAAATTACAGGGGCAGCAGCGAATATCTTAACAACACTCGATGCCTTTGGTTTACATTGGGATGGTGATGTTATCTATCAAAGCCAGCGCACTTCTGCTTATCAAGAAGCCATTGCCCAGCTTAACCAGCAAGGTTTAACTTACTACTGTCATTGCACCCGCAAACAGATCCAAGCACAAGGGGCCTTTTATCAAGGACACTGTAAGCACAAACAGCTTACTGCAGATAATGCCGCCTTGCGGGTAACGACAACAGTGCCAGTTAATCATTTTATGGATGAGTTACATGGTAAAATAGATATCGAGAAAGCACTCGCTGCAGAAGACTTTATTATTCATCGTAAAGATGGCTTTTTTGCTTATAATCTTGCCGTGGTCGTGGATGATATTTACCAAGGTATAACCCAAGTGGTGCGCGGCGCTGATTTAATTGAACCAACAGGGCGACAATTATACCTGTTTGAACAATTTTCCCAGCCAGCACCATCATATTTACATTTGCCTTTAGTCAGTAATGCCGATGGCTCTAAATTGAGTAAACAGAATCATGCGCCCGGCTTAGATATCAGTCAGGCTAAAGCCCTCTTAATTGATGCATTCCGATTCTTAGCGCTACCCGTGTGTAACGAGCTTCAAGATCTATCTGTACCCCACCTATTACAATGGGGTGCAGAACATTGGTCCGTCAAAAACCTACCCAGACAGAAATCAATCGTATTAAGCCAATAAGGCAAGATTAATACTAAATTTCGTCAACAATCTTTGTCATTTTATCAATGCAGCGCTATTATATGGCGGCATAAATAATTCAACCTATTTTACTATTAATTCGAGGTGTACCATTTTCACTCAAATCACTAAATTCTGTAAAAATATACTAAGCAGAAAACAGATAGATCAAACATCAGATGTGAAAGAAACGGCCTCTGAAACAGCGTCAAAGACACGCAAAGATCGTGATGCACAGAGTAAAAAAACACCTGAAGATACTCATTCTAATACGTCTGTTGTGCCAGTAGTACAACAAGATGTACAGCATTTGGGATTAAATGAACTGAAACTGGAGAAGGGTCAACACCCTATAAACCATAACTTAATTAGTGAAAACGCCCTAAAAGTACTCTATCGTTTACACAAGTCGGGCTATCAAGCTTACCTTGTCGGTGGTGGTGTGCGTGATATTTTTATTGGTCAAGAGCCAAAAGATTTTGATATCGCGACCAATGCCGAGCCAGAACAAATCAAAAAATTATTCCATAACTGCCGTTTAGTTGGCCGTCGCTTTCGTCTTGCCCACATCTTATTTGGCCGTGACATGATCGAAGTTGCAACCTTCCGTGGTCATCACGTAGAAGAAAAAGAAAAAGAACAAAATCAACAAACATCAAAGCAGTCTGATGGTGGCATGTTGTTACGTGATAACGTCTACGGCACCATCAGTGAAGATGCTGAACGTCGTGACTTTACCGTTAATGCACTTTACTACAACATTGCCGACCGTGCTGTTTATGACTTTGCTGGCGGCCTTGCCGATTTACAAAGTAAACAACTACGTTTAATTGGTGATCCAGAGACTCGTTACCGTGAAGATCCAGTACGTATGTTACGTGCAGTGCGTTTTTCCGCAAAACTAGATATGCAGATCAGCCCAGATGCAGCGGAACCAATTAAACGCATGGCGAACTTACTACAAAGTATTCCCGCAGCCCGTTTATTTGAAGAAACATTAAAACTATTCTTAAATGGTCAGGGTTTAACAACTTATAAATTAATGAAAGAGCATGGCTTATTCCAACCATTGTTCCCGCTGGTTAGCAAGTATCAAAATGAAGACGGTTCAAGTAACTGTGATAAATTCATCCAAATTGCGTTAGAGAATACAGACCGTCGCATTAATGCTGGTAAGCGTGTAACGCCCGCTTATTTATATGCCGCAATGTTATGGTATCCACTGGAAGCGATGGCTGAAGAACGCGTTATTGACAGTGGTCTTAACTACAGCGATGCTTTGTTATTAGCAATGAATGACGCGCTGGATTCCCAAATTAAGAGTATTGCAATTCCACGTCGCTTTACTTCAACAATCCGTGATATTTGGCATTTACAAGGCCGTTTACCACGCCGCCAAGGCAAACGTGCAGAAAAAGCCTTCGAACACTTAAAATTCCGTGCAGGTTTTGATTTCTTAGAAATGCGCGCAGAAATCCAAGGTGGCGACTTAGTCGAAGTAACTCAATGGTGGCGCGATTACCAAACTGCGAATGCCACTGGCCGTCAGAACTTAATTAAAGAATTAAATGCACCTGTTGGTAAAAAAACACGTCCTCGTCGCGCTAAAAAGAAAAAACCTGTGAGCGACAGTGATGCTTAATAGTATGTCAACTCTAAAAAAACATGATATTAACAAGCAAGACTATACCCGCTGTTATATCGCGATCGGCAGTAATCTTGCCGATCCAGTAGCGCAAGCCAAAGAAGCGATAACAACGCTAGAAGCACTAACGGAAAGTCGTTTTATTTCGGTATCATCCCTGTATGCAAGTAAGCCAATGGGACCACAAGAACAACCTGATTATATTAATGCGGTTGCCTGTGTCGACACCCGTTTAGCGCCAATTGAATTACTTGATGCGCTACAGCAGATTGAAAATGAGCAAGGCCGTGTACGTAAAGAACATTGGGGAGCAAGAACCCTCGATTTAGATATCTTACTATACGGTGATTACATCATGAGTACACCCCGTTTAACCGTGCCGCATTACGGCATGAAAGAGCGTGAATTTGTACTCTACCCATTAGCAGAAATAGCACCACAATTACAATTACCTTGTGGTCAGGTATTGTCAGACTTACTTAAGGCCTGTCCGCGTAATGACTTAGCTATTTATCAAAACATAGAGTAATGTGAAGAAGGATTTATAATGAGTAAAGTTACCGTATCTAAACTGCTTAAAATGAAACAAGCAGGACAAAAGTTTGCCAGTATCACCGCTTATGATGCGAGTTTTTCTGCATTATTTGACGAAGCCGGAGTGCCAGTATTATTAGTTGGCGATTCGATGGGCATGGTACTGCAAGGCCACAATGATACGCTACCTGTTACTGTTACAGATATTGCTTATCATACCCGCTGTGTACGTGCAGGCGCGACCAACTCACTGGTTATCGCAGATATGCCATTTATGAGTTATGCCACCAAAGAACAGACCTTGACCAATGCGACAACCCTCATGCAAGCGGGTGCAAACATGGTTAAAGTTGAAGGTGGTGAATGGTTAGTTGAGAGTGTTGCGGCACTGACAGAACGCGGTATCCCAGTGTGCGGTCATCTTGGCTTAACACCACAATCAGTCCACGTTTTTGGCGGTTTTAAAGTACAAGGGCGAGCACAAGATAAAGCGGATGAAATGGTCGAACATGCACTTTCATTACAAGCTGCAGGCATCCAACTATTAGTTGTAGAGTGTATCCCTGCACCGTTAGCAAAACGTATTTCTGAAGCCTTAACTATCCCTGTCATTGGTATTGGCGCGGGTCGCGATACAGATGGTCAAATCTTAGTAATGCATGATGCATTCGGTATTTCGAAAGGCTTTGTACCTAAATTTTCAAAGAACTTTTTAGCTGAAACAGGCGATATGCGTAACGCGATCATCGCTTATATCGGCGAAGTTTCCGCACAGACTTTTCCTGCCGATGAGCACATGTTCTCATAATTCACATGCACTCTTGAATTAATAAAGGGGCTATAAGCAAATAGTTAAGATTTGCACGCCCCCTTTTTCAACATTCCCTACCAATTTTATTAGGTAATTAATATATGGATATTATTGCAAATATTGATGTTCTTAAAGAGCAGGTTATCGCTTGGCGCCGTCTTGGTCTATCCACCGCATTTGTGCCGACTATGGGTAACTTACATGATGGTCATTTAGCCCTTGTTAAAGAAGCGCAAAAATACGCTGACCGTGTTGTAGTCAGTATATTTGTTAATCCAATGCAGTTTAACCAAGCTGCCGATTTAGCCGCTTATCCTCGTACATTAGACCAAGATTGCCGCGCATTACAAAGTGTTGATACCGATTTAGTATTTACGCCAACACCTGAACTCATATACCCACACGGCTTAGCATCACAAACGTTCATTCAAGTACCAGGTATTTCTG
>Ga0209291_1002465_pt1 | contig 14912 bp, 13 predicted proteins | sample GOMGulsemesocosm_FD_184633 | JGI IMG/M metagenome (GOLD analysis project Ga0209291, IMG submission 184633) | Methane-oxidizing microbial communities from mesocosms in the Gulf of Mexico - GOM9B Gulf of Mexico (SPAdes) (version 2) | ecosystem: Environmental > Aquatic > Marine > Cold seeps...
ACCAACACGTGCTGAGATATCAATTATCCTCGATATAAGCTATTTTTTAGATATCAATATTACAGCGGTTAAATTGTATTAGCCGCTGTAATTGTTTGGTATCACTCGTAATTAAAAGTCAAATTGCAAGCCAAAACCAAACCCTGAGCTTTCTTCATACATCACGCCACTTGCGACTAGCGCTAGATTTGGCAGTAGGTGGGCAACGAGTTCCGCACTGTATTCCATTTCTGATTCGTCACCGATATCGATATAAGCCGCATCAATAATAAACTCTAGTTGGTGACTGAATTGCATGGCGAGACCTACAGCTGCATTAAATCCGAACTCACGGTCAAAATCATCATTAGTAGCGGAAACCGAATTCGATTTAAGTTCGATTTCTTTACCAAATTCATAAATAGCACCACTTTCAATTGTGAGATCAATTTTGGGTAATAGCGCCAACCTTGTACCCATGTTGAATACGGCTTGCATTGACGTTGTTGTCATTGAATTTTGTGCGTCAATAATCGTTTCTTTACTTAAATAGTTGAAACTTGTCCTGCTAAAGATATAAGGGCTAATTAAGTTGGATATATTGATCTGGTAGGTTTTTAACGGGTCATCAGCATTTTCAGCTACAACTTCCGTATAGTTTAGTTGGTAATAGCGATAGCTGACCGGAGTATAGTTATTATTGGCAAAAGCCGCACTAGAAAATAGCGTGGCTAATGTGAAGTACAGATATATTAGTTTCATTTTACGTTCCTTGTTAAATGAGCTAAAAGTCGAGAATTAATTTTCATTGGTTATAGTGTATCGTAGTATATCGATAAATAATCTGGCTAAAGTATGAATAAATAAGGAGTTTCTGGTTATTGTAATTTAATGAAATATTGATATTCTGGATGAACACTCGTTAAAATGAAGACATATGATGGGCTGTATTAGTCGTTGTAATCTGTCGATTCATATTTAAAAGGGATTTTATGAACATCAAGCAAGCCTCTCTGGAAGAATTAAACGATCTCGTTAGTTTATTTGATCAATATATGGTGTTTTATAAGCAACCATCTGCCCCTCAAAAATACCGTCCGTATTTAGGTGAGCGTTTAATGAATAATGATGCGACCGTGTTTATCGCTTATAACAAAGCGGGGGAAGCGATGGGATTTGTCCTTAATTATCATTCGTTCTCGTCGGTATCATTAGGTAAAATCATGGTCTTAAACGATTTGTTTATTGTACCTGCGTATCGGAAACAGGGCGTCGCAAATGAGTTGATTCATCGGGTGGTGCGAGAAGCAAAAAACATCGGTGCAATTCGAGTAGATTTAAATACTGCACAAGATAATTTCTCAGCGCAAGCACTGTACGAAAAACTAGGATTTTTAAAAAATACGGAATATTTTAGTTACCATTTAGCCGTCAAATAAGTACTGCAGCTCACAATCCACCACGCATCCATATACCGTATTTGAGTTGATATCGAAAGGTTAACGATTAGCCTTTCTTCTTCTATAAACATTTCTTCAATGCTGATTTCACAAACCTAGTATTAATCTATTACGGTTTACTCATGGTACTAATCAAAGACCTATAGTTTTGTCCTAATACTTTGATTTAAAAGTTTTATATACTCATTCTTATGGTTGATATTAGTGTTATAAAATATTTTATGTGACCTCAGCCACACAAAGGTAAGTGTTAGTTAGTGTATTCTATAAAATTCAAGTAGTTATAGACTTTTGGCTTGTGATTTTATGGAGTTAATATGCTGGCGTTCTTTTTATCTGATATTAATTTAGCTTATACCATAGCGATTAGTATCGTATTTATATTTACCGTAATTGAAATTTTAGGGTTACTCATAGGGCTCAGCCTATTAGACATATTCGATAATATCTCGCCTTTTAATCTTGATGGTTCGGCATCTGTGCAAGCGGGTGGTTTTACCACGGCGTTAGACTGGCTATGCCTGAGTAAATTACCCTTATTCATTTGGTTAATTTTGTCATTTACCTTATTTTCTATTTCAGGCTTTGTACTCAATTTTACCGCAATATCGATTTTTCAGTGGCAGCCTTCATTCTTAATCACGGGACCAATTAGTGTATTTATCACCTTGGTTTTCCTGCATTTAATAGGGGCTAAGTTGGCCAAACTATTACCACAACGTGACGCGTCAGTAACATCAACTGCAGAGTTCAATGGTAAATTAGCCCGCATTACGATAGGGACCGCAACGAAAGGTAACCCCGCAGAAGCAGTACTCATTGATGACGTTAATCAAAAGCATTACTTGATGGTTGAGCCTGCTTACGAACATGAAATTTTTACGCAAGGTTCAGAAGTCGTTGTGGTTGAAAAGTTGACAACGAGCTGGCTCGCGATCCCATTTAAGTGAGTTTCAAATAACTAAGCTATAAATAATTAATCAATAAAACTACCATTCACTTTAGGAATATTATCATATGGAATTATCAGAAAATCTCACGTTTACCTTAACCATAGCGGGCATTGCCGTTGTTGCATTACTGACAATCGGTCTTATTATTGCCAAATTGTATGTGCGCTCAACTAAAGAAGTAGCTTTTGTAAGAACGGGAATGGGTGGTGAAAAAATTGCTAAAGATGGCGGGATGTTGGTATTACCGGTATTGCATGAAACTATCCCTGTCAGTATGAATACTTTACGTATTGAAGTAGAAAAAATCCAAAAAGATGCTTTGATCACCAAAGACCGTATGCGTGTGGACGTAAAAGCCGACTTCTATTTACGTGTTGCACCGACTAAAGAAGGCATTTCAATGGCGGCGCAGACACTTGGCCTTAGAACCATGCGCGTGGAAGAATTGAAAAAGTTAATGGAATCTAAATTTGTCGATGTGTTACGTGCCGTTGCGGCTGAAATGACGATGACAGAAATGCATGAAAAGCGTTCTGATTTTGTGCAAAAAGTGCAGCAGAGTGTGATGAATGATTTAGAAAAAAATGGACTGGAACTAGAGTCGGTATCGTTAACAGGATTTGATCAAACAGACTTACAATACTTCAACAAAAATAATGCCTTCGATGCTGAAGGTCGTGCGTTACTTGCTCAGATTATTGAGCGTAAACGTAAAGAAACCAATGACATTGAGCAAGAGAATAGAATTCTGATTGAGCAACGTAATGTACTTGCAGAGAAACAATCATTAGAAATTGAACAAGAAAAACAGAATGCACAATTAAACCAAGAGCAAGTCCTTGAAATGCGTAAAGCAGAACAACAAGCGACGATTGTTAAGCAGCGAGAGCAAAGAGCACAAGAAGAACGCGAAGCTGAAATCGCAAAGCAAAGAGCGATTGAAGCCGCTGAAATTGAAAAAGCCAAATTCATTGAAACAGCGGAAATTGAAAAAATAAAAGTATTAGAGCAGTCCAGAATTCAACAGCAGCGTGACATTGAAGTTGCGATGCAAGAAAAGCAAATTGCCGTTGCGGTTAAGTCTGAAGAAGAATCTGCTGCACGTGCTAAAGCGGCGGAAGCAGAGAAGAGCAAAGTAGAGAAAGAAGAAGCTGTGATTACAGCACGTGAAGTTGCACAAGCAAATCGTAACAAGCAAATTGAAGTTATCGCGGCAACTAAAGAAGCCGAGCGTGAAGCTGTTGGTATTACCGTTCAAGCACATGCGGGAAAACAAGCTGCAGAAGATAATGCTGAATCAATTTTAATTGAAGCAAAAGCATCAGCGAATGCGTTAAAACTGAACGCTGAAGCAAACGAGAAAGTGTATGCCGTTGAAGCGGCAGGTAAACGTTCGCGTTATGAGGCGGATAATCTTTTGAGTACTGAGCAGATAGACCTACAAAAATCGTTGGCTATTTTACAAGTACTACCAGAGTTAATTGCCAATGCGGTTAAGCCATTAGAGAATATTGAAGGCATCAAGATCCTGCAAGGCTATGGTGGTAATAACGGTCACAGCGTGACTGGTGTAGGTTCAAATGATGAGCGCTCATCTGCGCCACAAAGTCTATCTGAGCAAGTCACTATGGCGGCGTTAAATTATCGTGCTAATGCACCGCTGGTGGATAATATGCTTAAAGAGATTGGACTCGTTGATAAAGAAAATGGTTCGCTGGAAGATTTACTGACGGGTAATCATAATCTCATCAAACAGTCGGTGACTAAAGCACCAACCAATGATCCGATAAACAAGTCGGACAGTGATATCGGATAATGGAATACCGAACTTAATTATTGAGTTTCTATATCCCCTTTATTTCACGATAAAGGGGATTTTTTAATAGTTAATGCCCGCGCGTCGATAGATAAATCCCAGTAACCAAGCTGGGCCAACTAATAAGAACTGTAGATCTTCAAAAAATGACGGCTTCGCGCCTTCAATTTTATGACCAATAAACTGAAATACCCAAGCAACTGCAAACAGTACCGCACTAAATATCCATAACGGTATGGATAAGGTCAGGGTGAGAACATAACACGTAGCTAAGCACGCACCGGTGAACACTAACATACCTAACATGATACGTACTGACAAGGTGTAATAGAAATACAGCGCAGGTAGCATGGCTAGTGTTGCCCAATTGATTAAAGTTGATGTTCCCATCCAATCTGCTTTCGGAATAGACCATAACAAACCAACAATGGTAAAGAATATGACTGGTACCATAACCCAATGAATACGCTTATTGGTTTTGTTCTGATGGCTGACCCCATATTCATCAAACCATTGCTGTACTGTTCTCGACTGACGTGACATATCTTACTTCCTGGCTATGCTATAAATTACACGAGTGATAATGTGTATCGATGAGATGTTAATAGGCTAGCATGACTCATAAAATGAAAGTGTTATAGAGATATTATTTTGGATATTTAATGTTATTTATGATGTGTTTATATTGAGATGGAACGTATTTTAAGCAGAGCCCAAGTGAGGTAAGGCACTTGGGTTTACTGATATTAATTTGAGGCTGTGTTAATGGCTATTTAATCAATACTGTTGCTAACACATCAAATAGAGCATCAATTTCGCTGGTGGTATTGTAATGCATAAAGCCAATGCGGATCACGCCACCTTTATCTAAGATGTCTAGCTGCTTACATAAGCCGATCGCATAGAAATGACCATTCCAAACACACATATTATGTTGACCAAGCAGGCCTGATACATCTTCTGGTGAGGCATGGTCAATACGGATAGAGAAGGTAGGGGTACGCTCTGCTAATCGGTCCATATCATTAATACCATACAGCGTCACGTTGCTGTATTGTGCTAGCTTTTCAAGAAAGTGCTGGCTGAGTTGTTGCTCATGGGCTTGGTATAGTTCGAAGCTTTGTACAAGCCTTTCACGTAGCGGTAGCGCTTCATCACCAGCATGCGCAAGATATTCAACTGCAGCGCTAAATCCAGCTAGCGCTTCAAAACTTTGTGTACCAGTTTCAAATCGACCTGGCCCTTGGTTTGTAGCGGGTTCTACTTTGTATGGTGATAAGGTGTGTAACCATTGAGGTGCCACGTAAGCTATACCTACGTGAGGACCAAAGAATTTATAGGCTGAACAGGCGAGGAAATCACAACCCAACGCTTGTACATCAACAAGCTTGTGTGGCGCGTAATGTACCGCATCAATATATACTTTAGCACCCACTGCATGAGCCGCTTCAATGATTTGCTTCACGTCGACCAATGAGCCTGTGGTGTTCGATGCAAATGTTAAAGCCACTAATTTAGTTTTGTTGGAAATTAACGAGATTAAATGTTGGCAGTCTAACGTGCAATCGGCTTCATTAACACGAGCTTGATGCACTAGTGCACCTTTGTCATCGGCTGCTTGCTGCCATGTTGATACATTCGAATAATGGTCGAGAGAAGTAACAATAACTTCATCACCTACTTTCCAATCACGGCTGATAGCACGACTTAACTGGAAAGTCAGAGACGTCATGTTTGCACCAAAGACGATGTTATCTGGTGATGGCGTATTTAGTAATGCTTGGCCGCTTAGGCGTGCGTTACGCATCACATCAACGGTCTTTTCACTTGAGAAAAAACGACCGCCAAGGTTCGAGTTATATTTACCTAAATAAGCAGTCATTGCATCAAGCACTGATTGTGGAACTTGTGAGCCACCAGGACCGTCAAAAAAGTACACTGACTCGCCATTTACTTGCTGTTGTAAAGCTGGGAAAGCTTGGCGGATTGACTCAATACATAAGTTCATAGGTTATTCCTTTAATAAATTTTTTGTTACTTCTGCATCTTCTATTTGTGCAAAGAGTAATCTTGTTCTCTGAGTGTGAGTGATGTTTTGGTTGCTGATATCATGCTGGTTTTATAGATCAAGCAGTGAAAACAAATACGTCGCGTAGTCCGGTTTCATCTTGTTGATCTGGCAGTGTTTCTGTTACGTAGTGGTAATAACGACGATCATTAAAAATGATAAATTGGTTTTCTTCTAACGTGGTGCTCATGTGTGGATGCTGGTCAACTGGCGATGAAAATATCTGCGTAAATGCACCTGCGATGTTGTCTCTTTTTACACAAAAAATACCCACAAAATCAAAACCGTCTTGATGGATACCTTCGGGTGCTGGTGACCCTGACTTATCTTGTGAACAAACGACACGGATCTGGTGAACGCCAATCGGTTGTTTTGTGGTATCGACGTTTGTTCGTTCAAGAAATGCATTTAATAAATTTTGAAAATCAGGATGCTGGTCAAGCGCTGGTGAGATGTCTTCGAACTTGCGCTCAACATTACCGATAAGACGGTTTACATCAGATGACTGCATGAAGGTACTTGTATCTAATTTTTCAAATTGTGTTTCGGTCTTTTGGTATTGCGAAAATGCGCGGAATCGACAGTTACTTTCAAGGTAAGGATCAGCACCTAAATCATTAAAAAAATCACCTAAGTTTTGCGCGCAGGTTGAGGGTGCTTGAAATGCTTCAATAAGAAATGATCCATTCATGGTGTAAATCCTTGGTTAATCAAATGTAGATAAGGTGCTGATTATCCGTGTATGACGATTACTTTCAAGACAGGAACTGAACTTCAAAAGTATATTTTATAAATGACTGATTTAGTGTTTCGATTTGAAGCTTTGGGGTTGCTTTTTTGTTTCGTTTTGAATTTATATGTCGAAAAAGTATCGATCTTCAGTTTTGGGTTTGTTACTTCACAAAATTAAAGTGATAGCTGGCGCACAAAAAAGACGAAGAAATAACAAACTATTTCATCATTTCTTTAACAATCCATTAGATTTTATAAGGGAGTACACACAAATTGGATCTAATTTGTTAACCAATCTTTGTTCGTGCGTTATTTATTAGACAGCTTCATGCTACCTAGTTATATAGTTAAATAATAAGTATATATATGGATGTGTATGCATAAAGGGATGTAAGGATGAATCATACGATAGTTCGAGAACAGTTTGAAAGGACCACTAAAATACTGAGGAATAAAGTAGTTACACTCGTTTTCATTCTGTTTTCTGGCAATGTTTTTGCCGAACCTGATGTTTATTGGGAGCAAAGTAATGAGTCTGAAGAGCACGTTATTAACCATGATTCGTGGCAATTATTACTCGATAATTATTTAATTGTTTCAGAAGACAAGGCTATCATTAACCTATTTGATTATAAGGCCGTAACAGCAGGTGATAAACAAATACTGAGTCAGTATTTAACGCGTTTACAGGGGCTTAATCCACTCGATTTTAATCGTGATCAACAAAAGGCGTATTGGATAAATCTATATAATGCGCTAACTGTTAAATTGGTGCTAGATAACTATCCAGCATCGTCAATTATCTGGATAGGGGATACATTTTTTGCTATTGGCCCTTGGGATGATGAACTAGCAACAATTAATAATAGAACGATTAGCTTAAACGATATTGAGCAAACTATCTTACGTCCTATCTGGAAAGACCCACGTATACATTATGCAATAAATTGCGCGAGTTATGGGTGCCCCAACTTATCCGCTCAAGCATTCACTGCTGATAATATCGAACAACAATTAAATACTGCTGCGGTAAGTTTTATAAACCATCCTCGAGGTGTAACGGTATCTGGTGACGACTTAGTATTATCCAAAATATACAGTTGGTATGAAGAAGACTTTGGAAGTAATGAGAATGATCTTATTGAACATTTGAAGTTATTTGCTAAACCGGCATTAAAGCAAGCCTTGGTAAAGTTCCAACAAAACCCCGAAGACATCGATTATGACTATGACTGGCGATTAAATCAGCCATAGCAAGCGATCAGTTAAAATCACGCCAATATCATTTACATCAACTAACAGTGGGTTGTTCGAGCAGGTACGAATTTTAACATTCGTGCTGGTTAATTATTAATAAAGGGATGAAAGTAAAGTTAGTATGGATGCTATAAAACAGAAAATAAAATATAAAAGCAAATGCGTTACACTTGCATTAATTACACTCAGTTACGCGAGTTCGGCAGTTGCATTCGAGTTTAATTGGGGAGATGTAGAAGGTGCGTTTCATTCCCAGTTTTCAGCCGGATCAAGTTGGCGAGTCGAAAACGCAGATGTGAAGAATTTAGGTGGGCAAAATGGTATCACTTATGCTGGTGCTGTACCACCGGGTATGGTTGGTAACTCCTCTTCCGGGGACGATGGTAATTTGAATTATAATCGCGGAGATGCTTTTTCGCAGACAGTAAAAGGACTGCATGATTTTACATTGCAATATGATAATTTTGGTGCTTTTTTTCGTGGTAAATATTGGTACGATTATGTGCTTGATCAAAAAGATGTTCACCACGGTAGCGCGACAAATAGTTACGTACCGAACCAGGTTATTAATGATGATGATTTTAATTCATTAACAAAAGCGAAGGGCGTAGCATTATTAGATGCCTATATTTTTGCTGATTTTGATATTGGTGATTCAGTTGTTGATCTTCGATTAGGTAAGCAGGTCGTTAATTGGGGGGAGAGTTCTTATATTCAAGGTGGTATTAACACGGTTAACCCTGTCGATGCTGCCGCATTTCATCGGCCAGGCGCTGAAGTTAAAGAAGGTTTGCTGCCTGTTAATATGCTATTTACAAATGTTGGTATTACAGCAGATCTGGCCGTAGAGGCTTTCTATCAACTTAAGTTTGAACCAACTGTCATCGATAGTTGCGGTACTTACTTTTCAACTTCAGATACTTTTTCTGAAGGTTGTAACGTATCTCTTATTACCGATGCAATTGGTGAACAAGCAGGGTATAACGCAGGTTACTATCAACATCGTGGCACTGATGAATATGCATCGGATAACGGTCAGTTTGGTCTCGCGTTGAAGTACTATGCAGAGGACCTCAATTCAACAGTATTTGCGTTATATTATATGAATTACCACAGTCGTCTCCCTTACGTTAGTTTAGAGGTTGGACAGTCAACTTTTAATCCCCTTGCTCCAGATCCTGACTCGCTTGCAAAATACCATACTGTCTACCCGGAAGATATCCAACTACTTGGTTTAAGCTTTAATACGACCTTTAATGCTTTAGCGGTATCTGGTGAGGTTAGCCATCGTTTAGGCTTACCACTACAAATTAATGGCTCTGACTTATTTACGCCTGCGTTATCAGCATCACCAACTGGATCGCCAATTGAAGAAGAATACCGAAGTCTTGATGTAGGCGATACCATTGATGGTTTTGACCGTTTCGATTATACCCAAGCTCAGCTTACTTTTATTAGGCTGTTTGACCAAGTATTAGGTACGGATCGGATTAGTACGGTTGCTGAATTTGGTTTTGGTCATGTATGGAATTTAGATGATTCGAGAAAGTATGGTCGTAGCTCTATTTATGGTAATAGCTTTAATACCAGTGATGGTCACAATACTGATGATGGTTTCACGACATCAAATAGTGCGGGTTACCGTTTATCTGTGCAAGCGAATTATCGCAACGTTTTCTCGGGTGTTGATTTATCACCTTCTGTTGCTTGGTCTCACGATGTCTATGGTTACAGTCCTGAACCACAAGGTACCTTTCAAGAAGGACGAAGAGGTATTAATTTGGCATTGAAAGCGGATTACGCACAACGATATAGCATGTCATTAAGTTATAGCGGATTTGAAGGGCGATTTAATCCTATTTCCGACCGTGATTATATCTCTCTCGTATTTGGCCTGTCATTTTAAGATTAGTAAAAGGATTTAACTAATGAAAGCATTTAATAAAGCGCCTTGTGTCGTCGCTATTGCGATGATTATGATGTCATCAACTGCTATGGCAAAAGTAAGTAAAGAAGAAGCGAGTCAATTGGGGGATACCCTGACGCCAGTTGGAGCCCTTGTTACGGGTAATAAAGATGGCTCAATTCCAGCTTGGACTGGCGGCATAACGAATATGAGCTTAGGCAAGAACTATGGTGAAAATGAACGTGTCGACAACCCTTATATCGCAGATCAACCATTGTTCACGATCACGGCTGATAATGTGGAACAGTACAAGAATAACTTAACACCGGGGCAGATGGCGATGTTTAGTGCTTACCCTAAGACATATAAAATGCCGATCTATCAAACCCGCCGAAGTTTTGCTTTAAAAGATGACATGTATGATGTGATTAAGGCGAATGCGACAACAGCAACCTTAACGGAAGAAGGGAATGGCGTGAGTAATTATAATATAGCTATTCCTTTCCCGATCCCTAAAAATGGCTTAGAAGTGATTTGGAATCACATCACCCGCTACCGAGGCGGCCGTGCTGAACGGGTATTTACGAGTATACCAGTGCAAAAAAATGGTGGTTATACCAAAATTAAAAGTAAAGAAATTTCATCGATACCAGAGACACTGCGAAGCGGTCGAAATCTTAAAAAAGATGACAACATTCGATTTTATTATATAAAACGTATTTTAGAACCTGCACGTTTAACGGGTACTGTAACCTTAGTGCATGAAACGATGGACCAAGTGAAAGAGCCACGTAAGGCGTGGATTTACAACGCTGGTCAGCGGCGTGTGCGTCGAGCTCCAAGTATCGCATATGATAGTGAGTCTACAGGTTCAGAAGGCTTAGCTACAATGGATAATTTCGACATGTATAACGGTGCGCCCGATCGTTATAATTGGAAGTTAGTTGGTAAAAAAGAGCTGTACGTTCCTTATAATGCTTATCAACTTTCTTCTACTGATTTGAGCTACGACGACATTATAAGACCTGGTCATATTAACCAAGAGCATACGCGTTATGAAAAACATCGAGTGTGGGAAGTTCAGGCCACACTGAAAGAGGGCAAACGTCATGTTTATGCAAAACGTAATTTCTTTATTGATGAAGATAGTTGGCAAGCTAGTATTGTCGACCATTATGATGCGCATGATTTATTATGGCGAGTATCAGAAGCCCATGCGGTTCAATATTATAATGTTGGCGTGACTTGGGTGGCCGCAGAAATTTTATATGATCTTATTGCTGGACGTTATTTAGCGAGTGGATTGGCGAATGAAGAAAGAAAAGGAACTCAGTTTGATATTGATGTGAAACGTAATGATTTCTCAATATTTGCACTGAAACGATTAGGGCGTTAATAGGTACAAAAAAGCCCAAGCTACCTTTCGCTATTTCTAGTTTAAGGCAGTGAAACTTGGGCTTTATTTTTATCTAGCGGCTAATTAAAGTTCGTTAACGAACTCAACAGCACGACCGATGTAGTTAGCTGGCGTCATTAATTTTAATTCCGCTTTAACTGCATCAGTTAGCTCTAGTGTATCGATGAATTCTTGCATAGCAGGACCATCAACACGACGACCACGTGTAAGCTCTTTTAGCTTTTCGTATGGTTTTTCGATACCGTAACGACGCATAACTGTTTGGATTGGCTCAGCCAAAACTTCCCAGTTACGATCAAGATCGGCACGTAGCGCTTCTTCGTTAAGTTGTAATTTACTTACACCTTTTAACGTTGACTCGTATGCAATAACAGAATAACCGATAGCAACACCTAGGTTACGTAATACAGTTGAATCTGTTAAGTCACGCTGCCAGCGAGAAACCGGTAATTTTGCAGAAAGGTGATTGAATAGTGCGTTAGCAATACCAATGTTACCTTCTGAATTTTCAAAATCAATCGGGTTAACTTTGTGTGGCATTGTTGAAGAGCCAATTTCACCAGCAATCGTTTTTTGCTTGAAGTGACCTAGGCAAATGTAACCCCAGATGTCACGGTCAAAATCAAGAATGATTGTGTTGAAACGTGCAATTGCGTCATACAGTTCAGCAATGTAATCATGCGGTTCGATTTGCGTTGTGTACGGGTTCCATACAACACCTAGGCTAGTAACAAATTCTTCAGAGAACTCGTTCCAATCTACAGCTGGGTAAGCTGAGATGTGTGCGTTGTAGTTACCTACTGCACCGTTGATTTTACCTAAGATTTCAACGTTAGCAATTTGTAGCATTTGACGGCGTAATCGCATAACAACGTTAGCAAATTCTTTACCCATAGTACTTGGCGATGCTGGCTGGCCGTGAGTACGTGATAATAATGGCGCTGTAGCATATTCTTTTGCCAATACTGTTAGGCTGTCGATAAGCTTTTCGCAGTAAGGTAAAAGAATTGTTTCACGTGCTTCCGTTAACATTAACGCGTGAGACAAGTTGTTGATATCTTCTGAAGTACAAGCGAAGTGGATAAATTCAGAAACTGCATGTAGTTCTGCGTTATCAGCCACTTTCTCTTTCAGGAAGTATTCAACTGCTTTAACATCGTGGTTTGTTGTGCTTTCAATTGCTTTAATACGCGCAGCGTCAGCTTCAGAGAAGTTATCTGTGATGCTGTTTAATGCAGCATTCGCGTCAGCACTTAGTGCTGGAACCTCTGCAATAGCGTCACATTCAGCTAGTTTTTGTAACCAACGAACTTCTACTTGTACACGGTATTTGATTAGACCAAATTCACTAAAAATTGAACGCAGGGCTACTGTTTTACTACCGTAGCGACCATCGACCGGGGAAACAGCTGTTAACGCTGATAATTCCATTACATACTCCTGGGTGTGTTTAGGTTAAATTCGAGCTAATTGTTGTTTCGCTTGCTCTACCATGTGTTTACGATTGAAAACTACTTGGCGACGTTTACCGCCTGTTTGTCGCCATAACACTGCTGAGCGAATACCGGCGAATAATACCGCACGGATCTTATCTCTCACCAATGTTTGTTGTAGGAAACTTGAGGTTCCTGCAATTTGGATCTTGGTGCCAAGTGGACTGATTAAGTCCACATAAATTGACGCCATGTTACTTAAAATTTGTGCATCCGTTAAATCATAGTGGTGAGTTTGGCGCTTCACTTGTGAGATACGCTCACCTAACATGCCAAGAATATCATTGCGTCTAGCAAGTTTACGTTCTAGTGCTACTAAGCCGATCATGTAGCGTGTTAAAGCGCTATCAGGCCCCGAAGACGTATTACTTAACTGTGCTACAAGGGTTTTATACCCTAATTCTAAGTTTGCGTAATCGCCATAAACCTCAATGGTCTGACTTGGGTCTGTCACTATTACGCAACGTAAGGTATTACTTAATTGTGTATCATCACAATTACCTGTTGTTGCAAGTTGGTGGACAAGCGCTGCCGCCTGACAAACACCTGCAAAGGCAATATTTGATTCTTGGAAGTTAGTTGACACGGTTAGCCCCTAATTTGAACGTCAATAATTGCGCCACCTAGGCAAACGTCATCAAGGTAAAATACCGCTGATTGGCCTGGTGTAACCGCAAGTTCGGGTTTATCAAAAGTTACTTCTATTTGGTCTTCGCCGATTGGTGTCACTAAACAAGGTACATCCGTCTGGCGGTAGCGTGTTTTTACAGTGCAACGTAATGACTGCGTTAGTGGTTCGCGGCTAACCCAATGGATTTGCGATGCCATTAAACCTGTCGAGAATAAACGCGGGTGGTTATGACCTTGTGCCACAAGTAATACGTTACGCGCCATATCTTTATCAACTACATACCAAGGTTCTTGGCTGTTGTTGTTTTTCATGCCGCCGATATGTAGGCCTTTACGTTGGCCCAGTGTGTGGTACATCAGACCTTGGTGCTCACCAATTTCTTCGCCATCAACACTTTCAATTTTCCCCGGCTGTGCAGGGAGATATTTACTTAGAAATTCAGTGAATTTACGTTCACCAATAAAACAAATTCCGGTACTGTCTTTTTTGTTTGCTGTGATGAGATCTTGTTCTTCAGCAATACGACGTACTTCTGGTTTTTCTAATTCACCTACAGGAAACAATGAACGTGAAACCTGTACATGATCTAGTGTGTATAAGAAATAGCTTTGGTCTTTGTTGCTGTCTAAGCCGCGTAACATTTCAAATGTGCCATCGGATTTTTGACGACGGCTAACGTAGTGACCCATGGCAATATAGTCAGCAGAAAGTACTTCTGATGCAAACTGCAGGAATGCTTTAAATTTGATTTCTTTGTTACAAAGAATGTCTGGGTTTGGTGTACGACCAGCTTTGTATTCAGCTAAGAAGTATTCAAATACGTTATCCCAGTATTCAGCAGAGAAATTAATAGCGTGTAACTCGATACCTAATTTATCACATACTGCTTGTGCATCTGCTAGGTCCTCAGCAGCGGCACAATATTCATCATTATCGTCATCTTCCCAGTTCTTCATGAACAGGCCTTCTACTTGATAACCTTGCTGTTGTAACAGGTAAGCAGAAACAGATGAGTCAACACCGCCGGACATGCCAACGATTACTTTTTTAGTACTGTTTAACGCTTTAGTACGGGCGTCGATTGTATTATTTGTCATAGGACCTTTTAATTACTCTTGTAGTAATGCAAATAAAGTTAAAGGCTTTTTTGCTAATGTATTAAATATATAACTGAAATAGGTGTTCTGGCCACAGTTAGTT
>Ga0209291_1002466_pt1 | contig 14911 bp, 11 predicted proteins | sample GOMGulsemesocosm_FD_184633 | JGI IMG/M metagenome (GOLD analysis project Ga0209291, IMG submission 184633) | Methane-oxidizing microbial communities from mesocosms in the Gulf of Mexico - GOM9B Gulf of Mexico (SPAdes) (version 2) | ecosystem: Environmental > Aquatic > Marine > Cold seeps...
AAACAAGCCCTTGGTTAAAAAAAGTAAATGAATTGTTTTGCTGAAATTTAAGCCCTTGATACGATTTATTACTCTCGTCATAGTTTAATTTTGCATAGGCTGAATTGGCAGGTGAGACATAATACAATCGCCCCTTATGAAATCTAATATCAATGAATTATAAATTACTCAACTAGCGCCAAATGTGAAATATACTGAAATTTAATTTATCCAATCAAAGGTTGTTATGTAAGGGATTTGTGAAGCAATTGTAAAGCAAATGCTTGATGTTGTAACAAAACCGTTTCATTTTAGTAAAGCTCAGAAAAATATGGCTTTTTAGTGCTATTTACTACTTAATTTACTGGAAAATTATCGAATACCCGTAATACTCAATGTAATTTTTTAGTAGGAGGGAAGTGGTAATGAACATCAAGAAAACCAGCAACTCTCTCACTATTTTACTTGCGCCCATTTACTTTTTTGTCACCTTTTTTAGCCATGCAAATTCTATAGAAGTTGTAGTGCATGACTCATTAAAGTTTTCAGAAATATCAAAGCAACAAATGAAATCAATTTACCTTGGTCAACAAACTCATTGGTCTAATGGAAAGTTGATTAAATTATATAAATTACCCTCTAAGCATAAAATTCATCATAGCTTTGTTAAAAATATTCTTGGCATTTATCCTTATCAATACAACCGACGCTGGCAAAAGTTAGTCTTCAGTGGCTTTGCCGTAAAACCTTATGAAGTTTCAACTGAACAAGAATTGCTCAAAGCAGTAGCCAATACACCAAATGCTATTGGTTATATTGAAAATAAAATAACAACTGAAGGTATTCGCTATGCTGCGTTGTTTGATGAAACTTAAATGGGCAGCTCTGCTCTTCCTACCGGTGAATGTTGTTGCCGATGATAGGTTTAAGAACAAAAGCAGGCTTTCAGATCTGATTCTGTATCGGAACAGGGCTAAATTATACAGAACAGTTATCGACTTTCTTATGGTTTGTTATCAGATTATTAATCAACAACACCTTTATTTAGCTTGTAAGCTTGAACAGATAGTAAGTGATCTAGGCATATTTAATTCAACCAGAAGAATTTCTTGCTTTCATAACACATATTGGCCGTTATGCTCCCTACAATCATCTTGCCGTTTTTGGTCAAACTGATGAAAAAAAATCAATTCGTTACTCACAAAAACATTAGCTTAATTTGGAAAGTTGTCTTCTTCTTGTTTATGTTCCAATCAATCGTATTAGGTGGTTATGCATATTTGGCCAAGCAGGAGTTAGACGATCGCCTGATCCAAGAGAAAGTGAAGTTTAGAGGAATGTCTGAAAAATATTTGAACAATGCGGTGCAGGCGCATGTTCAAAACATCGTGGACGAAATATACAAATTGGTCACCGTTAAAACGAGCTCTGAGCAGGTTATAGTTGAATATTTAAAACAAGAGTGGCCTAACCTCTCTATAGAATGGGGAGCAACTGGGGCAACGCTGTATCATCACAATAGTCAGGTTGAATTTACTTACGGTCAACTTAATTTAAGTGCTATCGAGCCATATATTCAAGAAGGCAAACAAAGTGGCTTACCTCAGCATTACATAAATTGTACCGATGCCTGTTTGCTAAACATTATTATTCCCGTTGAATTTAACACTCATAGCGCCACTCTCATTATCAGTACTAACTTATTAAACCCCATCACTGAATTTCAACAATTATTAAATCTAAAAACCGTGATGATCACGACTAAATCAACACGACAAATACAAAAAGAAAAAATCGATAATATTTTTTGGCTTGATAATCATTACCAAATGTTAAAAAAGGAAGTAGATAAATACTATTACGAAGTGCTTAAATTAGTTAACAAGGAAGCTAGTTTAAGAGATATGACCACGACTGGCGTGATTGCGCAGTATAAGAATGACCATTATTTTGTTAGCGCATTTGAGATGCGCTTAAATAAGGACAATACCAGTTACTTTGTTGTTTTTAACGATATCAGCGAAACGTTAATTTTAGATCAAAAATTTAATCAAACATTTTTATTCTTTTCAGTGCTAACCATGGTGATCATGTTTTTTGTTATTCTGCTGGTCTTATGGAAACCTATTGCCAGAATCAAAAAATTAAAAGAATATTTACCAACCTTAGCAAAAAACAATCACATAAAACCGTTTTCTTCGAGCAAACAAACTCAACTGTTTTGGGATGAAATTGATATATTAGAAGACTCTTCAAATGAACTGGCTGAACGTTTAAGCCAATTGAATGGAGTAGTTATTGATAGGGAAGAAAAGCTCAAACAAATCGCTATGTATGATAGCACAACAGGACTAGCTAACAGGGAAAATTTCTTATCTAGTTTACAGAAAAAAATATCCACCTTAGAGCAAGATCAGAGATATATTGCAGTATTTTTCATTGACTTAGATAGGTTTAAGCATATTAATGACACCCTGGGTCACGATATCGGTGACCAAGTTTTAAGAACCGTTGCAAAGCGCCTTCAAAATAGCATACGTACCAGTGATATGGTTGCACGTTTAGGTGGCGATGAATTTACCATCTTATTAAATAACGTTGACAGTAAAGCTTGTATTTTAAAAATCGTCCAACAAATCCTTAAAAGTTTTGAAGAGCCCGCAAATATTGAGAATAAGATGATCAATATTCAGCTCAGTATTGGGATCACAACAGTCAGCAATCCTAATGATTTAATTACTGATGTGATTAAAAAAGCAGATATTGCAATGTACACGGCAAAAGCTTCCAAAACCAAGCGTTTTTCATTTTTCAGGACAGAGATGGAAAATGTTATTCTCAATCGTTTCAATCTTTTAAACGATTTTCCTGAAGCGCTAATGAATCATGAATTGCAACTTTACTTTCAGCCTTTTTATTCGATACAAGAAAATAAATTATTTGGTTTTGAGTGCTTGGTTCGATGGCACCATAGTGTACGGGGGATATTAATGCCCGATACGTTTCTCCCGATATTAAAAGATAGCGAATGCATGGCAATACTTGAAGAGTGGATTCTTGAAGAAGGTATTAAACGATGTCAGCAAATGTGTGCACTAACATCAGAGCCATTAGTATTTGCAATTAATTTAAATGCTGACAGCTTTATGTCTAATAGGTTAGTAAAAAACATTGGCGATATGTTGGAAACTTATCAAGTTCAAGCACAAAATATTTACATTGAAATTGTAGAAGATACCTTGCTAAATGATATTGATGAAGCCATTCATAGAATCAAAGAACTGCAGAACTTAGGAATAAAAGTTTCAATGGATGATTTTGGCGTTGGTTATTCATCACTTAATTATCTGCGCCGTTTGCCCGCAGATAATATAAAAATTGACAGGAGCTTTGTCAGTGAAATTTTGCAAGACAGTACCAGTCAAAAATTGTTAGCTTCATTAATTGAATTGCTTATAAATATTGGTAAAACAGTCACTGCCGAGGGGATAGAAACGGCTGAACAACTTGATTGGTTACAAGCGCATGGTTGTCATGTTGGTCAGGGATATTATTTTAGTAAGCCGATCACTGCCGATGAGGCGAAAAGTTTAATTAATCGTTCTTTTAACAACGTCAGTTATGGGAAATTCAGTCAAGGATAATGGCCTAATGCCCCCTTACCGTATTAAATATTCAGTTAATTATGGGTTAATTGCCAAAAGTTCTATTTCAAAAATGAGTAATGAACCTGAAGGAATTTTACCGTGCTTTTTTTTGCCATAAGCCAAATGAGCAGGGATGAAGAAGCGAAACTTATCACCAATAACCATCATTTTAAGACCTTCTTTCCAGCCAGGCATCACTTGATTCAATTTAAAAGTAATTGGTCGACCTCTAGTCGCTGAACTGTCAAAAACATCACCATTAATAAATGTGCCATGATAATGCGCTGTAACGCTATCACTACTTATTGGTTTTGTTTTGCCTTCACCTTTGACAATAACTTGATATTGTAGCCCTGACATTTTTGCAATAACGCTGTCATCTTTTTTATTGTTCTTTAAAAATTTCTGACCTTTCCTGATATTTTTATCCGCTTTCATGTTGTAAGCGTTTGCTTGACCAACATGCACAACCAACATTAATATCATCAAACTCCATGCAATAAATTTATTCATCTAATTTCCTTTGCCCTTTTATAAAACTACTATCTATTTTAATAGAAGAACCGGTAAGTCAATAATTTAGTTCAATAAACAATAATAAAACTCTGCACAATTAGAGCACACTCCCTTTTGTTATTTTTTGTTTAGTGCTTTAACTGCTTATTGCGTTCTTCCTGTATTTGACGTTCTATATCTTTTTCAGCAACCTCTAACAGACTGAGTGCTTGAGTCCCCACGACCAAACAGGCTTCCAACATCTCGGGTACTACATAATCTGCTCCTAGAGATATCAACTCATTGAAGTCGCCGTGTTCACAACAGCGCACAATGATGGGGATCGTCACATCACAGGCTCGAATATGCTCAATAGTATTTTTTGCCAGCTCAATCGAGCTAAAGGTGAGTATTGCCATACGAGCAGACTCAATATGGCAAGAGTGAAGCATTTTCATATTCGTACAGTCACCATAAATGACATTTTTATCTAGCTGACGCTGTTCACTGATCAAGTTAATGTTGTGATCGATAGCAATATAATCGATATCATTCGAATCCATGAGTCGAGCTATCGTTTGGCCGACCCGCCCAAAACCACCGATAATGACATGATTTTGATTAGGTAGGCTAAGTTGAATCTTTGATTGGTTAATTTGGTCTTTTTTAGCATTACTAAAGCCAAAAATTAGGTTGCCAATTTTATCACTGTGTCGAATTAAAAACGGGCTAGCTACCATAGAGAATATTGCCACCAGAATAATAAACGATGCCTGCTCTGGGTCTAGCAACCCCTGCATACTCCCTAGCGCAAGTAATGCCAATCCAAACTCCCCTGCTTGCGCTAAATTAAGGGCCGTTTTAACGGCATTATTTTTGCTATCTCCCAGCAAACAAACTAAAAGGCCTATTAACAGTGCTTTAATTGTCACCAAAGCAAAAGAAAACAGTAAAATACGAGGCCAATATTCAAGTAATAGAGATACTTGTACATTCATGCCGATAGTTACAAAGAACAACCCTAATAGAATGTCTTTAAATGCTCGAATATCTGAATTAATTTGATGTCGGAAGTGACTCTCCCCCAACATCATGCCAATAACAAAACCTCCTAACGCCATGGATAGCCCAAAACTGTGGGTGACCCAGGCCGCCAACATCACAATAACTAACGTGCTTAAGACAAAAACTTCTTCTGATTGAGCCCTTGCAACTTCCTTATATAAGTGCGGCAACACGTATTTACCCACACTGAGCAATATTACTACTAACAATAACCCTTTCAGCAAAGCCAAACCCAGTGCTGATAACAAAGGCTCTTGACCTGTACCTGCCAATACAGGCACCAAGATCAGAAATATCACGGCAGCCAAATCTTGAAAAAGTAAAATGCCCACGGACAGTTGCCCATGGCGAGTATGAACTTGTCTGAGGCCACTCAGTTCTTTAGTGACAATGGCTGTTGAGGAAAGCGCCAATGCACCTGCAATAACAATTGTCGCTTCTAGGTTTGTCCCCCAAAGCCAGACGGCCCCGCCAAAAAACAAGGTGCAAAATGCCACTTGAATTCCCCCAAGGCCAAACACAGAGGCTCTTAGTGCAATGAGTTTGCCAAGCGAAAACTCTAAACCTAGAGAAAACAAAAGAAATACCACACCGAACTCGGCAAGAAATGAAAATTCATCTGGGCGCTCAACCCAAGCCATCATGTGCGGCCCGATAAGTACTCCGGCAAGTAAATAAGCGACTATGTTAGGCAGCCTTAGCCGCTGCAATACAACGGTGGAAATCAAGGCGATCACCATAATTGCTAACAAGCTTTCAAAAAATTGATGTTCCATAAAATTTTATTACTCATAAAGATGAGATTAGCGAAAGGTTACCATCCAACTTGCGATTAAATGTCGATATATATCAATCAGATAATAGGATACTGGGTGCATGTACTAATAATAGCACTGTTCTGCTTTATTTAAACATTGCTAATAAGCTTATTATTGATACAGATTAAATTTATGCCACATAGGTTGAAATCAGTTTAATGTACAACGAACACAAAAAGACGTAACGCATGGCAGCCTCAACGTATAGCTTACCGAAGGTAAGAAATGTCTAATTACTTAACATTATCACATAGCTCAACAGACGAGCTTTTGTTCTTATATTGATGGTAAATGGCTAAATTATTTGCCATTAGATTGTGGCTACTAAATATGTGCACTGTGACTTAGCATAATATCAAGCAATCTTATTTCATATGAATCAATTGCATATCATTTAAAGCATTATACTGAATGCTTTCCTTCAAAAAGCGCTTTTTGTTCCATTAACTTTTCAGTAATAAACTCTCGGCAACAGCGAACTCGTGCCGTGTTTCTAAGGTCTATATGACTTAATACCCAAACTCCCCAAGTTGAACGAGGTAAATCAATATTAAATCGTTCAACTTGTTCATCCGCTATAACATCAGGTAAGTAGCATGGCATACGGGCAATCCCTATACCTGCTTTAACTGCGCAGTACATTGAATATAGATCATCAACTCTCATGACAATTTCACCATTGGGGAAATGTTCTTGTGCCCAGCTTGGCAAAGATTCTTCACCACTCCAAACTATAATCGGCTGTTTATCTGAAGAGGAAATTAAACAATTTCCATAAATACCATGTTGCAGTGCAGCGACTTTTTTCCCTATTAAATAGTCAGGGGGATTATCAGTTAAACGAATAGCGACATCAGCTTCACGAGCAGCCATATCCTTCAAGCCTTTGGCTACAAACAAGTTTAAATGGATGTTAGGTTGAAATGTTCTGAATTCAGCCAATTGTTCAATTAAACAATACTCTAAAATATCATGAGGCATAGTGATATTTATTTTTCCTTGCAAGCGGCTATCTTGGCCAAAGAGTTGCCTTGATACTTGACTATTTTTTGACTCAATCTCAATAGCTAGTTCATAAATATCAGCCGCAGAATCTGTCATTTCATAGCCAGTAGGAATACGCTCAAATAACCTAACACCATGTTTTTCTTCTAATGCACGAATTCGTCGTGACACCGTTGAGTGGTTCACTCCGAGCATTTTGGCAGCAGAAGTTACATTGCCACACCTGGCAACCGCTAAAAAGTATCTAATATCATCCCAATCATTCATTCGTGCATTATTGCACGAACCTTCTGCAAAAATCGATAATTTTTATATAGGCTTTATTGCTTTATCCTCCCCCTTACATTAAATCCCATTAGGAAGAAAAATGATCACATTATTTCACGCACCAGGTTCTTGTTCATTGGCAGTAAAAGCAGCGTTAGCCATCAGTGGTTTAAACTATGAAGTGAAAATTGTCGACGCCCAAGCAGGTGAGCAATTTAGTAAAGAATTCAAACAAATTAATCCTTTAAGCAAAGTTCCAGCACTAATTATCGACGGTGAAATTCTTACCGAAGGAGCAGCCATTTTGCAGTATATTTCAGAAATAGCGCCAAGCAGTCAACTATTGCCAGAAGTAGGTTCATTTAAACGAGCTCAAGCACTTAAATGGATGATGTTTGTTTATAGTAATATTCATCCTCACTTTGCCCGTGCATTTGTTCCTGGCCGCTATGGTATAGATGAGGCTGATATAAAACATAAAGCAGAGGGCACACTTCATGAATTGTTTGCCATCATTAATGATCAACTTGCTCATAATAACTTTATCGCCGGAGAACATTTATCTATCGCTGATTTATACCTTGCGGTAGCTATCCACTGGCAAATGATCTTAGAGAACTCCTTAACAGAAAAATACTCCCATGTTGCTGACTATCTTATTAGGTTACTGAACTCTCCAGTTATTGGTGAAATTTATCAAGAAGAACTGATGTAACCCATTTAATTTTAATTTATCAAGCAGGACGTATAGTCCTGCCAAAGGAGATAAGATGACTAAGCTTTTAACAGGCATAACCCTAGGTGACTATCAATTAAAAAATAGAGTATTTATGGCGCCTTTAACTCGTGGACGTGCTGTTGATGGCGGCATACCTAGTAAGATAATGGCTGATTATTATGCGCAACGTGCAGGTGCAGGACTTATTATTGCTGAAGCAACAGCAGTAAATAAAAAAGGACTAGGATGGCTGAACGCTCCAGGATTATTTAATGATGAGCAACAAGAGGGATGGAGAAAAATTGCTGAGGCCGTACATCGAAAAAATGGTCACATTTTTGTTCAGTTATGGCATATGGGCAGTGTTGTTCATCCTGATTTTCTTGGTGGAGAACTACCGGTTTCTTCTTCCCCTGTTCAACTACAAGGTTCATTAAAAACGCCTAAAGGCCGTGATAGAGAATTTTCTGTACCGAGAGAACTTACCAAAAATGAAATTAAGGAAATTGTTCATCAATTTGCCCAAGCAGCAAAAAGAGCAATATCTGCTGGATTAGATGGTGTAGAAATTCATGCAGCAAATGGCTTTTTAATAGATCAGTTTACTCGTGACGGTGTTAACCAGCGCCTTGATGAATATGGGGGAGCAATAGAAAATCGTTTACGCTTTATGATTGAAGTTATTACCGCTGTATGTGCCGAAATAGGCTCTGGTAAAGTTGGACTACGTTTATCCCCTAGCAATAGCGTTTGGGGAATTACGGACTCGTCACCCACAGAAACATTCTCAAAAGCGGTTGAACAGCTAAATCATTTTAACTTGGCTTACCTGCATATATTAGAGCCTAAACCAGATAAAAATAAAGATTATTTAACGCCATTGTTGAGAAAGAAATATAAAGGTAATTTAGTGATAAACGGTGGTTATACTAGAGAAAGTGCTAATACGGCAATAGACAACAATGAAGCAGAAGCAGTCGCCTTCGGCTCACTCTTTATCGCTAACCCTGATCTGGTCAATCGTTTTATACAAGACTATCCCTTAGCAAGCCCTGATAATTCAACCTTTTATACATCAGGTTCAAAAGGCTATACTGATTATCCAGCCATCAATAGTTAAAACGGGTACTTAACGTTTAATATGAAGGCTTTACTAGACCGCTTGATCTTCATAAAGAATATCAAGCGGTCTATTTGAATAAGTGAGCTGACCGTATAAGTCAGCTCAATAACACCCAGTAACGCATTGATTAACAAGGAAAACAAAAACTTAAAAATTAATTGACGAATATTCTTTCACTCCTTATTTTCGTCATGGTTTAACTTTACATTTAAGATTAATATCAGTTGCTTACCACAATTTTAGCATATTTTACCTGGCGCTAAGTTATGCCCCTATTCGATATATAACTTAAGATCATTTCCATACAAAAGCCAAACCTATTCGTTGAAATATATCTAAAAAAGCGGCGATAAGGCTATCAGGTACTCATATCAAATGGGTTTACTTTAGGTGACTGCGACTGTGATATCAGTATTTGTGCCAGTTGATTTATCTCACTTTTTAGGTATGGCCAATAATCTGGATTATCTAAAGTTCGTTGTTTTATTTGAGCAGGCACAAAACGTGACATTTCACTGGTAAAGTCACTCTTTACTTCATCAGCATTGTTTAGTCTATCTAATTGTATTTTCAACATTTCAAGGAAGTCATCGTGCTGTTTTCCTCTGGCTTGTAGTTTGTTATATGCTAACCCTATGTTTACTTTAATCCCTTGCTGCTTTATCCAAACTATATCCCAAAGGTCACGAGGTTTAATTCTTCTTGCACGATAGGCCAAAGCGATAAATTTATCGGCAAGAATTTCTTCGAGTGACTGCGTTGGAATTAAATAACCTTCAGTCGATACATCAATGCCATAATGGTTTATTAATGGTCGTTTTTGAATGTCGAAAGCAGGTATGGCGCAAACATCAATATGCATTTTTTGGCGCGGAATATCGGGCCTATTAGACTCCCTTTCTATACTTATTTTCCAAGAAGATGTGTTTCCTTGTTTTTCTTGATTCGGTTTATTTACCCATACCTCAACTTCGTATTTTTTTGAGAGGTAGTGTTGAATATCATCTTCAAGTCCATTGAAATCTGATGGTTTGAAGTCATGACCACCGTTGAAATCTAAATCTTCTGAAAGACGAGAGCTGTTATAGCAAAGCCTTAGCGATGTTCCACCAATGAATGTTAGCTGTTGTAAGGCCCCTTGCTCTACGAGAACATGCATGATGTCATGATGTAAAATTTCCTTTTCAATCACAGGGATTATTCCTGCATATTCCGGGTGTTGATTTAGAATTTGATTGATGTAACGCGATAGCATTAATTGTTCTCCAGCATGTGGGTATTACGTCGACAAGCTTTTAGGTCAGCTATAGCCCGACTTGTATTGGCCCTAAACATTTTAATCTCGAAGTCAAAGTACACATCACTTTCTAATTGCACTAAGGATTTCTTAGTATGAATAAATTCTACAATACCGTAGGCTGTGTCAAATGTTCCTTTTCTTCCTTTAGTCATGACTGTTAGCCTATCCATTGTGATTTGCGATATATCACCAGTATGGCTCAGTTGGCTTTCAAGACTAATATAGTTAAAAAAACCAGTTCTAAGCTTTTTAGCAACATTGAAAAGTGCTTTTGATAAGTCGGGAGGAGTAATGGTACTCGTGTATATGCCTTTTGCTACTCTTATCAATGTACCTTTTTTAACACAGTCAGTTAAAAACTTGTTAAGTTTTGGCGTTACCTGCTCACCTAACATATAGGCAACTTCGGCAGTATCAAATACACTACCTCCAGAGGTTATTGATTTTGCCATAGCAGATGTGAGTTTTTCAGATTTATTCATCAGTATACGATTTATTACCTATAACGTAACAAACTGTACACTTACAATGAGTGAATGACAAGTACTACGTGTGTCAAATGATGATCATTGATTAATATATAGTATCAAATCCCCGTAATCCTGATGTTTTCCATCAATAGTCGCAACCAGAGTAAAGTAAATACTCTGAGGCGGTATGTGCCCCGAACCGCCATAGAAACTTTAGGATATAAAAATTTTTAGACTAAAAACTCTATGGCGCTTCCGCCCCCACAGCGAGTTAGAGCTAGCCATTACTTTTGCCAATTGCTGACCTTTTCTAATGCTCTAAATCAGCATAAAAATGGTCAGCAATGATACGAAAGCTGACATCAATGAACTCAAGAGTAAAGACTCCTCCTTGCGCATTGTTGACGTAACAAACTAAAAAACTTAATTACTTCTTAGAGCGAAATAACAGACGTTAATTTTCAGCTTAACTCAATAGACATCCTACCAGTTGACGATGTTGATAGGAACACATACAATTCCTTTTGTTTTTTTGTCTCATAACTTTGGGAATATTGTTATGTTATCCATATAGGGTGGGGATTTAAGTTGTATCACATAAAAAAACAACATGGCTTTACCTTAATTGAGCTGGTTGTCGTTATTGTTATTTTGGGCATTTTAGCTGCTACAGCAGCACCTAAGTTTATAGATCTCAGTAGCGATGCGCGTATAGCTACGCTCGAATCCTTAGAAGGGTCCATGCGCTCAGCATCCGGCTTAGTTAACTTGAAAGCGAAAATTGAAAATAAGACTGATTGCTCGACAGATCCTACAATCGTAGTAGGAAGTGAGTCCATTACCTTACGTTGTGGATATCCCTGTCCTCATCCTAGTGGGATAGCTAAAGCCGTTGACGTCGATGATAGTTTTACTTGGATTGGTGGAAATTGTGGCGGTCAATTGGGAGCTGTAGAAGTGCGAATTAACGACGCACCTGATCCTAGCAACTGTAAGATTCGATATTCTTCAGCCCGAGAGAACAGTCCTCCAGGATTCACTCCAACGACCACTGGTTGCTAATATAATCATGGTTGCGATTAAAGTTGAATTTAATATGCCAGCGATACAACACTGACGATTTGATGATGAACGACCGCTCAACGTTACCGTTGGGATCTTAACAACTAATAGCTGCTTCTGGCAAAAATCCGTCCCTTTAAGACGGATTTTTAGTATCTAAAAAATGTCAGTAATGTTGTAGTAGTTAGCCTTTCAAATTCAGGCAACAATGTCAGCTTATGGCTAGCAGTTGACCTTAAGAATAATCAATAGCTAAAGTCAGCAAAGCCACCATAGTGATCCTTACGAATTGAGCAATGAAAGATGGCTATAGTTGGCTGTTGAGACTGTTAGTTTTGATTAAAACCTATAAACTCAAAGTGTCCGTTCAAGTTTGATCCTTAACACATTAAACTCGCCCCCCTTGTAACACCTTAACTGATTGCATCATAAAATATATTTTGAAAAGGCTTTCTTTACACAAAGCCTTAAATACACCTATTTTTTCATATATAACTCTATTGATTTTATCTCAATATTCATCGCTCGGTAACGCATGTCTTGCGCTTTAAATACCTTGGTACTAGCGGTTAAATCAAACGGCTGTCCTTGTTTTAAAATAACTTTTTGCATACCCGCTTTACTGAAGGCTATTTCGCCAATAGTACTTTCAATAAAATCACCCGTGCTTTTTGTTGCTTTAATATCTATCTCGTTACCATCAAAAGCTTGCACCGCTGCAACTTTTTCTCCTTTTCCTTTTAGCCTAAACAGTAGTTCGTCAGTAGCATTAGCTAGAATAAAATCTTTCTCTTTGTAGCGCATTTTGAAGTTTATTTTAACTTGATAACGGCCTGCTTCTGGCACATCTACATACCAACTTCTATAGAAGTCTTTTAACATTGAACGGTAACTCTCTTTGCCAAACTTGCCGTGTTTGCTCGCTTCCTTCCCTGCTAAAGTAACGATACCTTTTTGATTTATTGAACTATGCCTTGGAATTACCTTTAGCTCCCCATCATAACCAAGTTCCAATATGGTTAAATAGGGATCTCTACTTACTGATGTTAAGTCAATAACAACGTCATCATTTAGCCGCTCTACTTTTATTTTACTTTTCACTTCGGCTAGCGATGTTACGTATTGCACCATATTTACTAAACCAGGCAATACTAATTTATTATTATCAGGCCACTGATGAACATGAAGATATAAACTCTGGTTGCCCGTCGATACTTGTCCCCAATCTAGCTTTAGAAAAGGATTTAAGCCCGTTTCAAAAATCGCATTTTTATGTGTATCTAACCATTTACCAACACCCAATAAAACATTTGCTTCATAAGGTAAAATACTGCCATCCCCTTTGGGACCAATATTCAGTAAAAAATTTCCACCCATACTGGCGATATCAGATAACTTACGGATTTGAACCCCAATTTGTTGTTCAAGCGGTAAGCCTTTAACCCAAGATTTATAACCCCAAGTATGATAAAAAGTGCCCGGTGTTTCCCAAGGGTAGTCCGTAATAGGAGAGTCAGGTACATGATTATCAGGCATGGTGAGGAAATCCCCTTGGTTATTCATCACCCTGCCATTAATCAGTGCATTAGGCTGATATTTTTTTACTATGTTTCTAAAACGTTTACTTTGCGCAAGTGTTGGTTCGCCCATATCAAAGAACACTTCAACAATATCACCATAATTAGTCATCAGTTCTTCAAGTTGCGCCACTTGATAGTCTTCGTTTGCTTTTGATACTTTGCCAAATACACTAATTTTTCCATCAACCGGATTTCGCTCAGGCATTGGCCCGTTAAAGTGCCAATCGGGTGTTGAGTAATAAAGGCCAAGTTTTAAACCATGACGTTTGGTCGCTTCGCTCAGTTCTTTTAATAAATCTTTTTTATAGGGGGTGAAATCAACAATATCAAAGTCCGTATGTTTAGAGTCGAAGAGTGCAAAACCATCATGATGCTTAGTGGTCAATACGATATAACGCATACCAGCTTGTTTAGCGAGTTTGGCAATGGCATCGGCATCAAAGTTTACTGGATTAAATTGTCTAACAATCTCTTGGTAATCTTCATGTGAAATATCTGCATGGCGTTGGATTTGCTCACCCAGTTTTTCAATTTCTTTGCCCTGCCAAACACCTGCGAGATCAGCATAAGCACCAAAATGAATAAATAAGCCAAAACGCATCGCCTGCCATTGGGCGATTGCTGAGTCTTCAAGCTGTTTTTGTGGTTCATTCAGCTTTTGTTGAGCACTACAACAGAAGATAAAATTAATTAAAAATAAGCTTGTTAGTACGACTCGCTTCAATAACATGGGTAATGCCTTCATCTTTTTACAATCCTTAAAAAACCACTCAGGTTAAGTATTAGCTATAAAAAAAGGCAAGCGCAGGCTTACCTAATTTTTAAGTTTCCTCAATATTTAACCTGAGGCGTAACTAACTAATGAACATTCTTTTGAACCGCTTCAAGACCACCATGAAGCAAGGTCTCTCCGCCCCATTGCATGGTATCTCGATCTAATTTTAATAAATGCTTAGGATAATCTTTACTTACCCCAAAAGAGTCCATACTGACATCAAAAGGTTTAAATCCTGTCTTTAATGCTGCTGCACTATCAACTAATCGGTAATCTTTATTCGCAACATCAACAAACTGCACTTGCTCTGTTGTTATTGAGTTTAATTCAACGCCATTTGCTTGATGTTCACTTAAAAACGAATCAGCCCCAGTAAAAGCATAAGTATTGTTATCTAATAAATATTCATATGGGAGCTTTTTAGTGCCCTTTTTCGTGGCAAAGAACTCCGAAGTATTCCAAAGATCACGAGCGCCATAGGGTGCTCTTCTTCCTTTAGTAAATATATTATGTTTAATAATTGATTCTGGTTTGAAGTACTGGCGTGGGAAAGCTCTCATACGAATAGCTTCGCCATCAGTATTGATGAAAATATTGTTAGTGATAT
>Ga0209291_1002472_pt1 | contig 14882 bp, 14 predicted proteins | sample GOMGulsemesocosm_FD_184633 | JGI IMG/M metagenome (GOLD analysis project Ga0209291, IMG submission 184633) | Methane-oxidizing microbial communities from mesocosms in the Gulf of Mexico - GOM9B Gulf of Mexico (SPAdes) (version 2) | ecosystem: Environmental > Aquatic > Marine > Cold seeps...
GTGTGCAATTTAGCATTGGCGCAAGAGGGCCCTGTTGTTCGAGGGATCACCGAAGCGAGTCGCGACATTATGCTGAGTTTGGCGGTGTCTGGCCGCATCGCTGGCATTGATGTTAAGGCAGGGCAGCTGGTGAAAAAAGGTCAGCGCTTACTGTATTTAGATCATAAGTTAGAACAACTTGAAGTCGACCGACGTCGACTGCAATGGCGAGCCAAGTTTGAATTAACCGCCACGCGGCTGAGCCAAAAATTACTAAAGTCAAAACTAGAATCGAGCCGACGGCTTTATCAAAGTACGCAATCTATTAGTCGTGAAGAACTTGAACAGCAAGAGCTAGATTACGCGCTGGCATCGACTGAAATTAAGCGATTAGAGGTCGCTGAGCAGCAACAAAAAATAGAATATAAGCTGGCCAAAGAGCAACTTAATCGACGGTTTCTCGTGGCACCAATCGCTGGGGTGATTAACAAGATAGAATTCGATGTTAGCGAAAGCATTGAAGCTAATCAGCCGATTATTCAATTGGTCGATACTAGCTCAAGTTATTTTATTGCTTATATCGAACAGTCTTATATTGGCCACAACTTGTCTGTTGGCGAAACAGTGAGAGTTAGGCTTAATCAAAATGGTAAGTTGTTAGAAGTTAATGGCTTGGTGGAGTTCTTCTCGTCGGTGGTTGATCCCGCGAGCGGACTGCGTGAACTAAAGATTGCGCTGCCAAGTGATGGTGAATCGATTTTACCCGGGGTATCTGGTGAATTGCTGCTTAATATTCGGTAAAATATAGTTAATTGAAACATTCCTGCCCAGCGACAGCTATTTAGCTGTCGCTGGCTTTTTATATGAGCACTTAAATGAATGACACCCAATCTGTTGTGTTGTCTGAGCAACTGGCTTCATTGCGTAGTTTTGACGGCGCTCCAGAGCATTTTTGGCCCGAGTATATTGCGGCTATAACCCCTTATTGTTACGCCAGTAGCGCGTTGTTATTGTCGATAAAACGCAACGACTCAACCATCAACTGCTTTGCAAGCTGGCCTGACAATAATCCTTTGCAGCAGCACATCGCCCACCTCACTAGCAAGATTAAACAATGCCTTGAAATGGGAGAGCCGCAGGTTTGTGAGTATCAATTTAAGGGGGTCGCTAGCCGGGTTTTATTAGTGCCAGTGCCATTAGCCACCAATGATATCGATAGTATTTTGGTGCTTAAACTTAATGGTTCATCGCTCGAACTTATGATGTTCAGAGCTGGTGAGGTTGCAGATATTCCTGCGCAATATCAAAAACATTTAACGTTATCGCAGGCCAAAGGCGATATTGGTCAATACGCCGCAACGTTAGACTTATTGGTTTTGTTAAATAACGATAAAAAGTTTTTGCAGGGGGCAATGACCCTATGTAATCAGTTGTGTTTAAAGTTTGACGCCGACCGAGTTGGCCTTGGTTGGTTTAAGCCCCAAGGCATTAAATTACAGGCGATTAGCCATAGCGATCAGTTTGATAAAAAAGTGGTGGCGGTACAGCAGCTTGAATCGCTAATGGAAGAAAGTTTTGATCAGAATTTAGCGATCGATTTCCCCGGCGAACAATCAAGTTCAAATATTCGATTAGCGCATCGTAACTATTCTCGCGAGCAAGGCACCAATTTTATCGTTTCGGTGCCGTTACGCTTAGGTGACAAAGTCATTGCCGTGGTGACCTTGGAACGTCAACATGCTGCATTTACTGACGCCGAGCAGCGCTACTTACAATTGTTAGCAGACTTAATAGTCCATCGCCTGAGCAGTATGTATCACCAAGGTTTATGGTTAGGCGCTCGGATCAAAAAACAGCTGGTCAGTTGGGGCACAATGTTGGTGGGCACAGAGCATACTGGCGCCAAAATGACCGCGCTTGGCTGTTCGTTGTTACTGCTTATTTTATGCTTTGGTCGCTGGGATTATCGGGTGGATGCGCCAATGATCCTTAAAACCGATAATGTCGCGGTATTGTCTGCGCCCTTTGATGGCTATATCGGCGAAGTGAAGACTAAGCTCGGTGATGTCGTGACCGAAAAGCTGCTGCTGATGCAGTTAGAAGATAGCGAACTGATGTTAGAAGAGTCGTCGGCGCTGGCTGATATGAGCCGTTATCAACGTGAAGTTGAAAAGTATCGCGCCACGTTTGCCTTGCCAGATATGCGAATTGCTCAGGCGCTTAAGCAACAGGCCAGTGCGCGCTTGGCGCGGATTAAGCACCAGTTAAAAAAAGCCCAACTATTAGCGCCTTTTAACGGCGTAATTGTTGAGGGTAATTGGGACAATGTGCGAGGCGCGGCAATACGCAAAGGCGATGTTATTTTTAAAGTTGCTCAACTAGGGCATAGCTATGTTGAAATAAAAATTGCCGAACGAGACGTGCATTTATTGCACGTTGGCGCGGTTGGTGAGATTGCGCTAGTGAGTTTACCAAATAAAAAAATTCCGATTAAGATTGAGACAATTTATCCCGTCGCTAATGAAAATAGCACTGGTTCGGTGTTTGTTGCCCGCGCTATTGTCGAGATTGATCAGCCTGAGTGGTGGCGCCCAGGCATGACTGGCATGGCCAAAATAAATGCCGGTGAGCGTTCATTACTGTGGGTTGTGTCCCATCGTACTGTTGAGTTTTTCCAAATGCTGTTGTGGAGCTAAAGTGAAGCAATTAACAATAGGCCATTGTAAATGAGTGGTTCGAGCAATCTGTTTAGCGAAAACTGGTATTTGGTTGAGTTAGTACGCTGTGGTTTACGCGCAAGTGTCAGCGTTCAGCGCCAAGAGTTTCATGGTGAGCTGTGGTATGTGTGCCGTGACAGGTTTAGCAATCAGTTTTTCAGACTGTCACCCCAAGCTTATGCCTTTATTGCGCGGCTTGACGACCAGCGAACCTTGGATCAGTTGTGGCAAGAACAGCTGGATTTAAATCCGGATGAAACACCGGGCCAAGGTGAAATTATTGGACTGTTAACCGAGCTTAATAGCGCCAACTTACTGCAGTTTGATAGTGCTGGCGACAGTGAAAGGTTATATCAACGTCATCAAGATCGGCAGAAAAAGCAACGTCGCTCGTGGTTGATGGGTTTTATGACCGCTAAAATCCCGCTATTTGATCCAGACAAACTGCTAACTCGATTGTTGCCTTACTGTCGTTGGTTATTCGGACCTGTCGGGCTGTTGCTTAGCTTGCTTGTTGGCTTAGTCGGGCTAAAAAGTGCGATAGAATATAGCGATCAGCTGTTTGATCAGGCCCAAGCAATGTTAGCGCCGAGCAATATGATATTGCTCTATTTTGCGTTATTGCTGATTAAAGTTTTTCATGAATTTGGCCATGGTTTAGTCTGTAAATACTATAACGGCGAAGTTCATACCACCGGGGTGCTGTTATTATTTTTAATGCCACTGCCTTATGTCGATGCTACCGCCAGTTGGCGTTTTAAAGATAAAAAACAGCGAATTTATGTTGCGGCTGCGGGAGTATTTGTCGAGCTATTTTTAGCCGCTTTGTCAGCGATTATTTGGGCCAATACTGGGCCTGGCGCTATTCATAGTGTCGCGTATAACGTGATGTTTATTGCTTCGGTATCTTCATTATTATTCAACGCCAACCCGCTGTTAAAATTTGACGGCTATTATGTCTTTTCTGATTTTATCGAGGTGCCTAATCTGTTTAACCGTTCAAAGCAGATGCTAAATTATTGGTGGGAGCGGCTGTTATACCGCTTGCCCAATTTGGTTTCTCCGGCGCACAACACCTATGAGGCAAGGTGGTTAACGGTTTATGGTGTTTTGGCCACGTTTTATCGCATTTTCATTACTATTACCATTATTGGTTTTGTCGCTGATCAGTATTTAATTCTCGGCATTATCATGGCGTTAATGTTATTGGTCACTTGGCTTGTCCTACCGCCAATTAAGCTGATTAAATATTTGGCAACCAGCCCTAAACACGCGCGCCAACGTAAATTGTCGGTTTTACTGACGTGCTCAGCAATTGGCTTGCCGTTGTTGTTATTAGCAACCGTGCCGGTGGCTGAACGTTTCAGAGCGCCCGGCGTGATAGAAAGTGACTCGTTTAGCCATGTTAGCAGCCACAGCAGTGGTTTTTTGGTTAAGTTGTTAGTTAAATCTGGTGACCGGGTCGTTGCAGGACAGCCATTAATTCAATTAGTTAATCGTGAAACTCAGTTTAAAGTTAACGAGTTCAAAGCCAAATTGCTCGAGCTTAAAATGTTAGAGCAGCAATCGTTGTCGCAACGAGTGGCTGACTTGAGTCCAATTAAGCTGCGACAAGTGGCGATTGCCGCACGTTTGCATGAGTTCGAGCAAGAGTTACAATTATTGACCATTGTTGCGGAGCAAGCTGGAATTTGGGTGATCGAGCCGCAATTGAAACTTGCCGGCACTTGGATTGCTCAGGGGCAGGAAGTCGGAAAAATTGTTGAGCAAACCGATTTTAGTTTTATCGCGATTGTTTCTCAAGAAGAGGCTGCATCGTTATTCCAACGTGATATTTCGCAGATGGAAGTGAGATTATATGGTCAGGCCGGACAAAATATTAGGGTTAAACAATTTAATATTATTCCGTACCAGCAACAAGAATTACCCAGCGCTTCACTTGGGTGGCAAAGTGGTGGTCAGGTCGCTATTTCGGCAGACGAAAGCGGCAAGCAAACCTTGGAGCCATTTTTCAAAGTGGTTGCGCAACTGCAACAACAGCAAGCGAAATTGTTGCACGGTCACACCGGTAAATTACGGGTAACGTTAGACTCTCGGCCGCTGCTTGAGCAATGGTGGCGCAGTCTGCAGCAATTCTTACAACAGAGATACCAACTGTGAGCATCACCCGAGACGACTACCACCGGCTGACAACCAAATCAATTAAGGAGCCAGCCAAAGGCTTAGATCGTGGCGTAGATTATGTTAAAGGTCTGTGGCGGCAACGCACCAGTGTGCGTACCAAATTATGGGATCGGGCGGGGATTATCGATAATCAAGCCAAACAGTTGGCCGATATTGATGAGAGTGAACTACAGCAAAAATTAGCGAAATGTGCCCAGCAAATTCAGTTAGCCGGAAGCTGCCCCGATCACTTATTAAATCAAGCAATGGCATTGTTAGTGGTGGCCGCTGCTCGCTCGGTTGGCTTGCGTCCTTATCGAGTGCAGATTATGGGAGCGTTGGCGCTGTATCGGGGCACGATTGCCGAAATGGCGACGGGTGAGGGCAAAAGCCTGACCGTTGGTTTGGCCTCAATTCTGGCGGGGTGGAGTAAAAAGCCCTGTCATGTGTTAACTGCAAACGATTATTTGGCTGCACGCGATGAAGAAAGCATGCGCGATTTTTATCAGTATTGCGGTGTCAGCAGTGCCAGTGTAACCAGTGAAACCGAGCCTAGTCAGCGGCAAGCTTGTTATAACGCCGACATTACCTACACCACGAGTTCGTTGTTGCTGGGTGACTATTTACGAGACAGATTGCAGCTTGGCCAAATTAAACAGTTTACCCGCCGCTTGATCTTAGACGTCTTTAAATTGTCATCGGCCAGCGAGTCTGGCAGCTTAAGAGGCTTGCATACGGTTTTTGTTGATGAAGCCGATAGCATTATGATTGATGAAGCCGTGGTGCCTTTAGTTATCTCGCGGGTGCGAGAAAATCCGCGCTTACTCGATGCGGTGACCAAGGCTGGTGAACTTGCGAGCCATCTGGTTAAAGACAGTCATTATCTGGTTGATCACAAGCACCGAGAAATTAAATTTACCGAGCAGGGCACCGAAGTTATCGATCGTTTAGCTGAGTCGTTACCGGGCTTATGGCAAGGCCAGCGTCGACGCCAAGAGCTAGTCGAACAAGCATTGGTGGCTCGTGAGTTTTATGAGCTAGACAAAGATTATGTCATTGTTGAGGGAGCCATTGTACTGATCGACGAGTTTACGGGCCGCTTAATGCCAGATCGAAATTTAAGTTTGGGTTTGCATCAAGCATTGGAAATTGCCGAGGGGCTTGAGGCGACTCACCCAACCGAAACGTTGGCGCGTTATAACTTTCAACGGTTCTTTTGTTTGTTTGAAAAACTCGGTGGTACTAGCGGTACCGCTGATGAAGCGCGCCATGAGTTTTGGCATATATATCAGTTAGCGGTGCTAAAAATCCCCCGGAATTGTCATAATAAACGTCTGTATTTAGATAATAATTTTTATTTAACTAAGGCGCAGAAACACCAAGCCGTGCTGGCAGCTGTGCTGGAACGGCACCAGCAAGGTCAGCCAATATTAATTGGTACTAAAACGGTTTTCGACAGTGAGCTATTGGCAGAATCGTTTAGTGAGGCAGGTCTGAACTTTGAGCTGCTTAATGCGCCCAATCATGCTCAAGAGGCTGACATTATTAAAGTGGCTGGGCTGGCCGGCGGCATTACCATTGCAACCAACATGGCCGGACGTGGTACTGATATTAAGCTGGGTGAAGGGGTCGCTGAACTTGGTGGTTTACACGTGATTGCGACTGAACTGCATGAATCGTCGCGGGTTGACCGGCAATTATCAGGACGCTGCGCTCGTCAAGCTGATCCCGGCAGTGTCGAAATTTATTGCTGTTTAGAAGACGAGTTAATTACGCGCTTTGTACCCCGCTGGAAGCGACGAGTCGCAAAACATTGGCTGGCGAACAAATGGCTTGGTCACGGTGTTTTAACGCCTAAGCTGTTTAACAAGGCTCAGCATGAAGCCCAACATATTGCCCAACTACAGCGTCATCAAGTGATGAAAATGGATAGCTGGATTGACGATAGCCTATGGTTTGGCAGACAAATTTCTAAAAATTAGTGAGTAAGTAATGAGATTAATAATTATTGTGTTGTTGGCCAGTTTGAATTTTTCGAACGTCGCAGCATCTGAGTTACCACCGGTATTAAAACAGGGCTTTGAAATTTATAAAACCGATGGCATTAAACCAACCTTTGAGTATTGGTTACGTGGTAGTATTTTAAACTTAAGCAGCCAAAAATCGCTATTTGTAAAAAAATTAGAAACAGTTGAAAACCTGTGTGGCACTTTCTCTGGTTATTCGGTCATTAATCAGCAGTCATTGACCCCAAGCAGTCAAATTAACTACGTGCAACTTAATTATCAACGCTGCCCTATCTTTGCGCAGTTTCTAGTATATAAAATTGATCAGCGTTGGGTGGTGGTGCAATTTAATTTGCACTCAAAGCCGCAGCAAATATTACCTGAATCCTTGTTGGTTAATTCAGTCGAAAAATAATTTAAAATTCAGATATAGAGCGGAAGTTAGTATGAAAGAGTTTGTTTACTATAAAAAACCTGTGTTATTAAATAGCGTACGCCATAGCGATTATTGGTTAGCACCGATTACTGGTGATTATAGCTACGCTAAAACAACCAATAGTGTCCTGATTAACGCAGATGAGTTTGTAAAAATGGCGAGCCAGTGTGCGATTGTGTTTACTAAAAGCGGTGAAAATTCGGTACAACCCATCGTATTGTTAAGCACTAAATCTGGTGAAAATGATTTTATTGATGCCCAAGGGCAGTGGACTGGTCGTTATATTCCAGCCTTTATTAAGCTGTATCCATTTGTGCTGTCTGAAAGTCATGAGCAAGCAAAATTAAATGTATGCATTGATGAAGCGTACGCAGGTTTCACTGACCACACTACTGCTGGTGCTTTACCGCTATTTACTGAAGACCAACAAGGGCCGGTCTTGCAGCAAGCAATGAAAACATTAACCAGCTTTCAGCATTCGAGTAAAAAAACCGCTGCTTGGGTGGCTAAACTGCAGCAACAAGAGTTACTGACCCCGCTTAGCAATAAGGGTGATAAAAGTAATTTGTGGGTGATCGATGAGCGTAAGTTGCAGCAAATGGATGATCAGCACGCTGTTTCATTATTTCGCAGCGGTGAATTGGCTTGGATATATAGCCATTTGTTATCTCTGGCTCACCTAGTTAAATAATTAGGTTCGCCAGAAGACTCGTGATTAATTAATGACGAGTCGTTGTTTCTTCTGCAGGTACGGTCCGCTTTGCTAACGTTGCAAGATTAGACAATGAAATCAGGTGGCTATAAACCCAACCTAGTTCGCCTGAACGCATTAATTTTAGCGACTGTTCGTCATCTAAATTTAGCAGTTTTTGCTCATCAATAACTAACAACTCTTGCAGACCCAAAGTTTGCTGTTGATCTATTTTAACAGCCGCTTTTAATGGCGTTAGCAAATCAAGTTGCTGCAAGGTTTTAATAAAGATTTCAGTACGTTGAAATTGTTGCTGATATTCGCTAAGAAACTTTAAAATATCGTCCAATAACGGAGTGTTTTCACTTTCGGCAGTGAATATTGCTTTGCCTTCGTCTTGCTGTAAACCTTCATAATCTTCATCAATACATACCGATAGAGACTCTTGGTTGTCTGTTTGCGCTAGCACAAAAGGGTAACGTCTGATAAATGCAGGAATGTAACGACCGTCCCACTCATTTTGTTGGTTAACAAATAAGTTTTCTTGATCGCGAAAGCCAAGCAATGCTACTGGCGCAATTTTGTCCTGACCCATTTGGGCAAACACAATTGGATATTCTTTAGCGGCTTCAGCAAACTCAACCCCAGCTAAAACAACTGAATTTGTTTTTTTTGCGAATCCAAAACGATCGTTTTTTTCAACCAGCTTTAATTCTTTATGGCTGTTTTTATTTAAAACAACTGGCTTTTTGTAAAACATCAGAGTGCTCATGACGGTAGATCCTTGTTCAATTTCGTATAAAAATAATCGCGCAATTATATGTTGTTATCACGCTTGAGGCTAGGGCGGTTTAGGGTTTGCTGGCTGGTTAATCATGGCGATAACAGAGTTATCTTTTATATGTTGTGATTCAGCGCGCGCGGTGATTGGGTTGGTAGGCAACGAATTATATTGGCGGCCTATCAACTAGCGCATTGAGCGCTATATTGTCTTAACGCCAGCAGGTATAATAACGCCATTATCCCCCTTTGGTTGGACTCCCTATGACGAATAATAACGACGGTAATTACCAAAATAACCCACTGCACGGCGTTGGCTTAGAAGCGATGTTGGTTGAACTTGTTGATCACTACAGTTTTGAAATTCTTTTTGCTTACTTAAATATCAATTGTTTTAAAAACAAGCCAAGCATTGAGTCTGCCAATAAATTTTTAAAGAAAACCGTGTGGGCGCGTGAAAAAGTTGAAGCATTTTATTTGTATCAATTAAAAAGTTTACCGCGTGCCTCTGATTCGCAGTTTGAATTACCACCGCGTGACCGCACCATGCCAATCGAACAACAGCCGGGCACGCCTGCCGAGTTAAGTTTGGAAGATGCTGACCAATTACGTGAAGTGCGTGAAAGCAAAGCTGCAATGTTTGAACGCGGCGGTCGAACTGGGCGCCCTAGCTCTGGTTCACGCCCAAGCTCAAACGCACGCTCTGGTTCTAGCTCAAGCAGACCGTCTAGCCGTTCTCACGCGCCAGCGGCACCCGCGGCCGATGTCGATCCGTGGGCCAACTGGAAAAAGTAATTCCAGTGCTATTAGCGCGGATATCCAATTCGCGCTAACCTTATTATCCTGGCGTTAGCTTGATTTTTTTTGTGTCGTTGGAGCTAAAAATGTCATGGTTATCTATGGCTTAATACATTTTATTTTATTTTTATTCGTTCCGTAAAAATCGCATATCATCGATATCGCTCCTGTCTGTGAAAATTTGTACTAAACTACCTATCGTTACGTAACGCTGCGCTCAATCAAAATAGCCAGCTATTCCTTATAGCTAGAATTTACTCACATCATAAATTACAACACTTCTAATAGTCACAGCGATAAACGACGGAGCAATGCAATTGAATAGAATTCACTACATTACTTTACTTATTAATGTTGCAGCGATCGCCTTGAACGCTCAGGCGAACCAATCAGAAACCCCAGTGTTGACCGTCAAACCTAAGAATAATCATTTAGTTAATATAATACTTAAATCTAGTCGCTCACCTTCCTCTAATGTCGTTAGCGAGGGTGTTTCTGAGCAAGCTTCGGCGTCAGTTGTCAGAGAGGCTCCACCAATAACGTTGTTTTACAATAGTGGGCAAAAACCCAAAGCTTGGACCAATCAACGAGGGCTGGCTCAAGGGTTTGCTTTTGAGGTAGCGGCAGCAATTTTAAGTCAGGCAAAGATTAAATTCATTGCCACAGGGGTCCCGTTTAATCGCGGATTAGAACTGACAAAAAAATGTGAAGGTATGATGACAGGGGTTTTCAAAACCAAAGAGCGGCAAAAAAGCTTAAGTTACTCACTACCGATAGTGCCAGATAAGGCAGTGGTTATTACCCGAGCCGATTCGACCTTTGAGTATAAAAAAATGAGTGACTTAAACGATAAGCATATAGCCTACTTACGCGGTGCAGCTTTTGGCGATGAGTTTGAACAGGCTGTGGGTCAATTTACGGTAGCAACACTGCAGGATCCAACGATAATGCTAAAATTATTATTAAAAGGTCGAGTCGAGGTAGTGATTTTAAACCCTGGGCGTGCGACGGTTGAATATGCTGCTCAGGAGGCTGGCATCGATATGGATCAATTAAAAATCGCACCAATACCGCTGGCGCAAGTGGACAATTACCTTGTATTTTGCAATCAACAACCCGAGGTCAATCAACCGCTGCTACAGCGAATAAACGCCGCAATAACCACGCTAAAGAAAAATGGCCGGATCGACCAAATTATGGCTGATTATTAATAACGGTGGATCAAATAAATAATCCATAACAACTACTCAGCTCAGCAATGCTAATATGTGTTACCAGTTGGGCAGCACAAGGCTTATATATGTACGATCCTATCCAAGACGGCATAGCAAAAACGGTGCAATCGGTAAGTTATACTCAGGCAAAGCCCCCGAGTGCTCTATCTGAGTTAGTGCATAATTTTTGGGAGCTCAAGACCGATATAAAACTCGCTGAAGACTTTTGTCTTCATGCGGTGCCTGATGCTTGCGTAAATATTTTGTTTAATCAGCAAGATACTAAAATAGCAGGAGTTACTGCACTTCGTACCACTTACGAAGAACTAAATTTGGGTAAGAATTTTCATTATGTTGGGATCCAGTTTTTTCCAGGGGTATGGCAAGGCGATCCAAATAAAAGTAGCGATAGCTTTGTCGGAACCCCGTATCTTGGGAGTTTACCGCTGATTGAGACCAGCGTTCAGCTTGCAAGCTTAGACTTTTCAGCTAAACAGTCGGTTTTATCAGATTTAGTGCAGCAACTTATTACACGTAAGTTAGTAGCGGTTAACCCTGTAACTTTTAATATCCTGAAAAACATAGACTCTATTCATACGGTGTCAGACATGGCCGCCGTTGCACATATATCGCCGCGCCAACTACAGCGCATACTCAAAAGTTCGACCGGATTTACTCCACATGACTTTCTTAAAGTATTGCGTTTACAGCAATCATTTAAACAACATTATCTTAATAGTTATACGGATCAATCACATTTCATCCATTGCTTTCGCAAAATTACCGGCTACACCCCCGTAGAATATTACCGCAAGTTCGATGTCTGATTTATACAATACTTAAAGCCTTAGCTCGATTAATCTGGGTCATGACTTCAAATATAAAAGGAATAAGGCCATGAAACAAAATGTAATCGGGTGGTTTGACATCTACGTTAACGATATGGACCGAGCTGTAGCTTTTTATCAGTCGGTGTTTAATCAACAGCTGGAAAATATAGGAGATCCGACAGATAGCAGTGTCATTATGAAGAGCTTTCCGGCTGATATGGCGGCATATGGCGCTGGCGGAGCTCTCGTCAAAAGAGCTGGCTCTAAACCAGGTCCTGGCGGCACATTAATATACTTTGGCGTTGAAGATTGTTCAATGGAGCAGTCTCGCGTAGAACATGCTGGCGGTAAAGTGATTCAACCTAAGATGTCGATTGGTGAATTTGGCTGGGTCTGCCTATGCATGGATACCGAAGGTAATATGTTTGGTCTGAGCTCAAACAAATAACCTTTAACTCTCGATATCAAACTATATTAAGGTCTCTCGCATATTTGATGATTTAGGCGTGGTATATATTCTCGACTTCTCTATTAAGCTTAATTACAGAGCTTTAATATATGTCCCGTCTTTGTTTTTTAGATAAATTTTTCAGTTGTTTTCGCTGACTGGGTTAACTCGATTGGACTTTAGCAATAAACGCGTTTATTGTGCTGCTATTATCAGGGTAGACCAAGGCTATATACCAGATTGAAGACGTTAAATAATACACTGCTGACTCATATTTTAGAGCAAGTAAGACCTTTACTTGGCAGCGGAAAAGTCGCCGATTATATTCCTGCATTAGCACAGGTTAGTGGTAGTAATTTAGGCATTGCCGTGTGCACTATTGACGGTGAAGTTTTTCAAGCTGGTGACTGTGAGCAACCCTTCTCAATCCAAAGTATCTCAAAAGCCCTAAGTTTGACCTTGGCTGTTTGTCATTTTGAATCCGAAGAAATTTGGTCGAGAGTCGGCAGGGAGCCATCTGGCCAAGCATTTAACTCGATTATCCAATTGGAGTTTGAGCATGGGGTGCCGCGCAACCCATTTATTAATGCTGGTGCGTTAGTGATCAGTGATTTATTGGCCGACAAACTTAATACACCTAAATATTCCTTAATGGAGTTGGTACGCCGATTAGCGGATAACCCTAAAATCCAATTTAATAAGAATGTCGCCCGCTCTGAATTTCAGCATTCAGCGCGTAATAGTGCGATTGCTTATTTAATGAAAGATCACGGTAATTTTAATAATGACGTTGATAAAATCTTAGTCGATTACTTTCAAGCGTGTTCTATTGAAATGAACTGCGTTGATTTGGCCAAAGCCTTTAGTTATTTGGCTAATCGCGGTATTCCTGTTGGCCAAAATAAGCCGCTTATTTCAGGGAAATCCTGTAAGCAGCTAAATGCGTTACTAGCAACTTGTGGTTTGTATGACGAAGCGGGTGACTTTGCGTATCGGGTGGGCATGCCGGGTAAATCAGGCGTTGGTGGTGGAATCGTTGCCGTTATTCCGGGAGAAATGAGCATTTGCGTATGGTCACCTGAGCTTAACCCTTCGGGAAACTCACTTGCTGGGATCGCAGCGCTAGAATTGTTAACTGATAAATTAGACCGGTCAATATTTTAAGCTGTCATACAAATACAGATTAAGCTAAGTTCTGGTTAATCTGGTTCTGGTTAATCTGGTAGAGCGGCAACAGCAATTGAATTTCAATGTTACTTGACGCGTCCTACCTTTTTACGTTTCGCTTTACGCTCCAAATAAGGATAAAGTGAATGTTTTGTCCAACCAAGCCACATCCATTGAGCTAGGTCTATTATTCACTAAGATTGTTATCTAGGGTTTTTAGTGAACGCAGGAATAAACCTAAACCGCCCACGGCGAGCACTAAAATTGTGATTAAGTCGAACGCTGACATGGTTCGCATATGAAAACTAATTGAGGTTATTACACCAAATAACATCGCACTGATTGAACCAATCGTTAAAATCCAGCCGAGATAGTTTTTACTGTTATAAAAAATGAGACCAATACCAAAAATGAAAGGCACCATCACCATGCCAGTGGTTATGCCGACGCGTGAGCCGAGCATTGAAAAGCCATAAAGATGCGATCCCATGCCAAAGCCAGATCTGACTGTAATAGCGCTGAGTAATAAATAAAAACCGCTGCACAACATAATTAAGCCAATAAAAAACTGACCAATTCCACCTGATGTGCCACCTGCACCTTTACTCATTTTGTATTCCTGCTGTTATCTCATTATTTGAACAGCGATATTAACCCACTTTGTGATGTTTGACATCGGATTATCATGGCGATTGAGTTTTTGATGGTGGAAATGTTCTGTGAGCACAATACCAACCTAATTGAAGCGAATATCAATAAACTCCACTCCTTAATTAGTGATAAATAGGCGGCTAATTACATAGGTCGATTAAGGCTGATGGTTCTCAGCTATATCTCTGTGCGTGTCCGAACTTCATCATTTTAACTAATGTTCTCGCTTCATCTATTATTCACTTTCTAAAAATTAAACTATTCAACATATCAATATTTTATTCCCATCACAGAAAATGGTGTCTAAAAATCATAATGAAATTAGATCTTTAATCAAACCCTCTTTTTCTGCAGCTTATCTGCATATAGGTAATCTTAGTCATGAGATTTTTATATAACTAAGTAGAATAAATTTATGAAAAATGAAAATAAAGCTAAAAACCCACACTTGAAATCTAAGATGATTAATGTTGAAAATATTCAAACTTATACCGCTGCGGTATGTAATTATATTGGGTATTTGATACGCATAAAAAACATTTTTGACTGGTTAAATGAGGGGATAGTTTTTTTAGGAAAGCCGAGGCAGTCTGTTTAAGTTGGCATCTCACTCTTGAGATACCAACTTTAGCTTTGCTAATCCCTAGCGCATCGTAACAAACTCTTCGCCCGAGGTTGGGTGAATGGCTACCGTGCGATCGAAATCGGCCTTGGTTGCGCCCATTTTTATTGCTACCGCAAAGCCTTGAATAATTTCATCACAGTTAAAGCCAATGCAATGTAAACCAACAACTTTTTCGTTAGGTCCGGCACAGACTAGCTTCATTTTTGTTGGCTGGCGGTGCTGGGTAATCGCGCTGTACATCGCGGTAAATGAAGAGTTGTAACATTTTACATCTGCGTCGCCAAATTGCTCAATCGCCGCTTGTTCGCTTAAACCAATGGTGCCAATTGGTGGGTGACTAAAGACCACGGTCGCAATGTCAGTGTAATCAAGATGGG
>Ga0209291_1002473_pt1 | contig 14878 bp, 17 predicted proteins | sample GOMGulsemesocosm_FD_184633 | JGI IMG/M metagenome (GOLD analysis project Ga0209291, IMG submission 184633) | Methane-oxidizing microbial communities from mesocosms in the Gulf of Mexico - GOM9B Gulf of Mexico (SPAdes) (version 2) | ecosystem: Environmental > Aquatic > Marine > Cold seeps...
GTATGGATTAAATTAATTAAAGAGTGAACAAAGAATTAATTATCAGATCCAGTTCCTCAAAAGTTGATTTTGCCTTATTAAATGATGGAAAATTAATCGAATTACACAAAGAAGAGAATAGTGAAAACCAATTTAATGTAGGAGATATATTTCTTGCTAAAATTAGAAAAACTATGCCTGGTCTTAATGCAGCTTTTGTTAATGTTGGCTATGAAAAAGATGGCTTCCTACATTATCATGACTTAGGACCTAAAATACCTACTTTACTGAAATTCGTAAAAAGTGTAAGCACCGGTAAATTAAAAGATTTTAATCTAAGTAATTTCCCATTTGAGAATGAAATTGACAAAGACGGAAGCGTTAATGATGCTTTAAAATCTAATCAATCAATTCTCGTACAAATTGTAAAAGAACCAATTTCCACAAAAGGACCTCGATTAAGCTCAGAGCTATCAATTGCTGGACGTTTTATCGTTTTGGTTCCTTTTTCGGATCGCGTTTCTATCTCTCAAAAAATTGAAGATAAAGCCGAGAAGAGTCGTTTAAAGAAATTAGTTCATAGCATTAAACCGAAAGGATTTGGTGTTATCGTTCGTACAGTAGCGGAAGGCAAAAAAACAGCCGAACTGGACAAAGACATGCAAAATTTGCTCTCCAAATGGACAGCAATGTGCAAAAAACTTCATAAAGCAGAAGTTCCATCAACGGTTTTAAGCGAAATGAACAAAACCTCTTCTATTTTAAGAGATTTATTCAATGATTCATTTTCTGCTATTCACGTTGATGATAAAGCTCTTTATGGACAAATTAAAGAAACGGTGCAACGCATTGCACCGAAGAAAGAATCAATCGTCAAGTTACACCAATCAGACGTCCCTATTTTTGAAAAATACGGGGTTGAGCGTCAGATTAAAACAGCGTTTGGTCAAACAGTTTCCTCTAGTAAAGGAACTTATTTAGTTATTGAACATACCGAAGCTTTACACGTAATAGATGTAAACAGTGGTAATAGATCTAATAAATCTAAAAACCAAGAAGGTACAGCTCTAGAAGTTAATATTATTGCAGCTACAGAAGTTGCAAGACAATTAAGACTTAGGGACATGGGAGGAATTATTGTAGTCGACTTCATTGATATGTCAAGTCCTGAAAACAGAAAACAATTGTTTCAGCATTTGAAAGATGAAATGGCTGGCGATAAAGCCAAACATAAGATATTACCTCCAAGTAAGTTTGGATTAATACAGATAACTAGACAACGTGTTAGACCAGAAGTGAAAATCAAAACATTAGAGAAAAATCCTAATGACAAAAATGGAACAGAAGTAGAAGCTCCTATTGTATTGATACAAAAAATAACTTCTGAACTTGACAGAATACTAAGTAAAGGACCTAAAAAAGTAGTACTACATGTACATCCTTTTATAGCAGCCTTTTTAACACAAGGATTTCCATCAATCCGTTCTAAATGGTTTTTAGAACACAAAAAATGGATTAAAATATTACCTAGAGATGCTTACACATATCTAGAATATCATTTTTATAATGATAAAGGAAAAAAAATTAGATAAAAAAAACCAGCACAATGCGCTGGTTTTTTTTTGTTTTAACCTGAAATACCCCTAGTTACCTCCTTCTATTAATATATTATCATAATAGAACTTCTCATCACTAGCCCAAGTATTAGACGTAACTCGAATACGCAATGTTGCACCACTTAAACCCGAAACTGAAACCTGTCCAGTAGGAAAAGTTCCATCAGACACCATTGGAGCAACTAATGTATGATTTACAGTACCATTCCCTCCATAATCTACAACAAGAACCCAAGTACCTCCATTTACTGAATACTCTATATTTACATAATCATTTTTATTGTTTGAACCATCGGTACTATGAACAGAAGGATCATACTCTAAATTTCCAGACGCATCAATATCTACTGAAAAACAAACTGTTGCATAGGCCGATATGTCAACTGACTGAGTAGTTAAAGACACTGGACCATCCGTGTTATTTAATTCAAATTGATCAGAAGCGTTTGTATAAGCATAATCATTATTCTGCCCAAAGCTATCTGCTTGACTATCATCAATAACCCATGCTACCCCTCCAGGATAATCACCGGAATCTGTTCTCCTATCGCGCCCAGTATTTAAGGTATACCCAGAAAAATCTTCTAAATATATTTGTGTATCACAAACCGCAGCAATTGGCGTACTACACTTTATACTCCTCCAAATAGCTTGTTGCCCATCGTATATATCCCAACACCATTTACCAGTACCTGTATCACTTACAAAAACCATTAAACCATCATCAATAGCTGTTATAGGAATTAAAACCTGTTCTGCCTCAGTAACAACTGGCATTATAAACCCTCCCACCTTTGTGGTATCATATTTTGCTGTCTCAATATGCAAAACAGCAGCTGAACTAGGAGTAGTTGTACCAACACCTACTTGCGAAAAGGAAAAACTAGTAACAAATAATAAAATAAATATAATTTTTTTCATACCTATTTTAATTTAAACTTAATACTGTATTATCTATAACCCAAGTTTCATTGCTTGAATTATTTCTAAAATGAATCTTAACCACTAGCGTAGCCGAAGACGGCAAGTTAGTAACAGTTACTATATTATACGCAGAAACATTACCACTTATTACACCAGAACCAGTGCTTGAAAACGCTGTAGCAATATTATCGCCATCATAGACTGATGAAGCTGAAGCCGTACCAGTAAAATCCCACTTCGTATTTGTATCACCTCCCTTAATTTTTAATTCAGAGCTATAAGTTGCCCCTCCATTAGTACTTACAAAAACCTCTATATAATCTGTTGAATCTGCACCATTCGTTGAAGTTCCAAATGACGCTAAGTTAAACGAGAATGTATTAGTTGAAAAAGAAGACGAATCAACAGCATCAAAAACCAATTCCCCTGGTGTCGTCGAACTGTTAGTTACAGAATACCCCTGTGTTCCTTCAGAATACAAAGGTGAATTTGGAGAAGTTCCATTACCCGAGGAAATAGAACCACCAGACCCCGTATAAGTATATCCCAAAGCAGGCATAACTGGAACAGCCTCAAAATCCTGATAATATGTAATGGAAGGCGGTGGAGGTACAGGCATACAGTAAAAATCAACCCATTGTGCATCACTTGCATTATATATCTGCACGCATCTCGTTGTTCCATCTGATAAAAAAATCATCATACCATCGTCAGCGGTTGTAACTGGGATTAAAGCTCTCTGAACTAAATTAACTTTAGGCGGCATAAATCCACCATGTGTTCCTGAACCATTTAATGATTCTAAGTGCAAAACTGAAGCTACACTTGGAGTAGTTGTATTGACACCTACTTGAGCTGATAATAAACCACTAAAGAATAGTAGCAAAAAAGCTATTTTTTTCATATTTTGGGATATGTATATTCGTAAAACCGGTACGAATATACCTTATTTACTTTAACTTTTAAAATTAAGTTATTAACCTAGTAAACTATTAACCAAAACTTTACACTAAAATTACTCTGTATTAACACCTTATGTTTTTAAATCACAAAGTATACACTGTTACTGAAGCCAAAAGAAAGCTTGAACACTATTGCGTTTACCAAGATAGATGTCACCTTGAAGTTAACTCAAAACTCAAAGAAATGAGAATGATTCCTATGGCTATTGACGAAATAATATACCATTTAATTGAACACAATTTCTTAAACGAAGAACGTTTTGCAAAAAGTTTTGCAAGAGGAAAATTTAACATCAAACACTGGGGAAAAGTTCGAATTATAAAAGAATTAAAGTTTAGAAAAATATCTGAATACAATATCAAAACTGCCTTAAAAGAGTTTTCAGAAGAAGATTATCTTGCAAAATTAGATTTTATTGCTACAAAAAAATTAACATCCATTACCGAAGCTAACATTTATAAAAAACGTAAAAAATTAGCAGACTACCTACTGTATCGCGGATGGGAGCCACACTTAGTATACGAAACAACAAAAGCGTTAATTCCTTAAAATTAACGCTTTTGTTTTACACTTAATAAGAAATTTTATTTTACTAATTTCCCTTTAGCCTTTGCAGCTTCATTTCTTTCAATTTTATGTTCTGGTCTAGTCCATTTTGGTTTTTCACCTAATGCCTCAAATTTAGAATCAGTAGCTTCTACTGTTTGTGGCTGTACTTTCTTAGTAAACGGTTTTTGCGGATTCAATCCCAGTAACTCAAACATTTTCATATCCTCATTCACATCAGGATTTGGGGTTGTTAATAATTTATCTCCTGCAAAAATAGAATTTGCACCAGCAAAGAAACACATTGCTTGCCCTTCCCTACTCATTTGAGTTCTTCCTGCTGATAATCGCACTTGAGTTTCCGGAAGTACAATTCTAGTAGTAGCAACCATTCTAACCATTTCCCATATCGAAACTGGCTTTTCTTCTTCTAATGGAGTTCCTTCCACCGCTACTAATGCATTAATTGGCGTAGATTCAGGCTGAGGATTCAAAGTAGAAAGAGCTACTAACATTCCTGCTCTATCTTCTACATTCTCTCCCATACCTATAATACCACCAGAACAAACTGTAACATTTGTTTTTCGCACATTACCAATGGTATCTAACCTATCTTGATATCCTCTAGTAGAAATCACTTCTTTATAATATTCTTCTGATGAATCTAAATTATGATTATAAGCATACAACCCCGCTTCTGCTAAACGTTGCGCTTGATTTTCAGTCACCATACCCAAAGTACAACAAACCTCCATATCCAACTTATTAATACCACGCACCATTTCTAACACTTGATCAAATTCTGGTCCGTCTTTAACATTTCTCCATGCAGCTCCCATACAAACACGAGAACTTCCATTCTCTCTTGCTCTTAACGCCTGAGCCTTAACCTGATTTACAGTCATCAAATCGTTTCCTTCAACTCCAGTATGATAACGTGCTGCTTGCGGACAATACCCACAATCTTCAGAACAACCACCTGTCTTTATTGAAAGTAAAGTTGATACCTGCACAACATTAGGATCGTGCTGTTTTCTATGAATTGTTGCTGCATCATACAGCAAATCCATCATTGGTCTGTTATATATTTCTAGAATTTCTTCCTTCGTCCAGTTATGTCTTACTTCGCTCATAAATCCGAGTTAATCCCACAATGGGAGTTGTTTATTGAGGTATTCCTCAATTAAAAATATGATTACCCTACCAAAAAGGCAGTTTATTTTAATTTTCAAAAATACTAATTATATATTGATACCCATACTATTTTGTTAATAATACCGAAACGGCATTACCACCAAAACCTACCGCATTCACCAATATATATTTTAGTTGCTCTGGCTTACTTTGCTCTTTTACAAAAGGTACTGAAATCACTAACTGATGCTGCATCATTAAAATCGCCAACTCAACACTTAACACTCCAGATGTAGCAAACGTATGCCCTAACTTCCATTTATTAGTTGTTAAAAACGGTACATTCTCCCCAAAAACTTTTTCAATTGCTGCCACTTCTGACAAATCACCTTTAATAGTCCCAGGCGCATGCATCACTATCACATCTACCTTATTTGGACTCATTTCCCCTAAAGCCATTTTCATTGATTTCTGAAAACATATTGCCTCCGCTGAAATAGAAACATTATGCTCTAATATTTCAGTAGCATAACCCACTCCTTTAATAACAGCTAAAGCATTTTCTTTTATACCTTCTTCCAAACATAATACCGCCGCACCTTCACCAAGCACCATAGTGTTCTGTTTTTTATGAAGATTTAATGCTTGACAAGGATATGTCTCTTCAACAGAGTCAGAACTACTTTTGTTATTTCTAGCATATATTTTTAATGCTTTCATTTGCGCAATTGTAAAATCAGTCAACGCTGCTTCACTACCACCAACTAAAAATTTACTTGCCATACCTGAAAGCACCCAAGTCACTCCATTTAACAAAGCATGTAACCCTGTTGAACATGCAATAGAATGAGATATTTCTGGACCATCAGTCTGTAAGTCATGTGCAGTCCATGAAGAAATGTTCCCCAAAGTTGTCGTTGGTGAACTTAATGTTTCTGCTACATTATTTTCTAAAAATGCTTTATGGTACTTTTCAAATAATGATGTCGCTCCTCTAGAAGAACCTATATTAATCCCGAAATTATCAGATGACTTCCACCCAGCATCTTTTACTGCCTTCCTTGACACATAAATACAATACAATACTGAATCATCCAAATTTACGTATTTGGAGTCAGAGTTCTTCAATGCCTCTATAGCTACTTTATCCGTTACAGAAATTTGAGCAACTAATGCAGAAAAGCTTTCAAATTGCTTTTGAGTTATAAAATGATTTTCGTTTTGATAATTATCCCATATTTGCTTTTGATTACCCCCAAGAGCAGAAAGTGACGCTAGTGCTGTTATAGAAACAGGTGATTTCATTATTTGTTTTTATGCCTATTTTTGAGCAGACAAATTTACACTATTTCCAACGCTCCTTCAATTGTTTTATATACTTTTTGTAACTGATCCTTAGTTATCACATAAGGTACTTGTATATAGATAGTATTCCCTAAGGGTCTTAAAAACACTCCATGATCCATAAAGAACTGTAATAACTTGTCACGAAGACTCCCATAACGCTCCATTTCAGTATTTAAATCTAGAGCAAAAATAACACCCAATTGCCTAGTAGATTTTACTTTTGGATGATTTTTAATTCGCTCATTAAATACTTTATGAGAAGCAATTATCGCTTGAATATTATTTTGAATTTCATCAGACTGCAATAATTCTATACTTGCTATAGCCGCCGTACACGCTAATGGATTTGCGCAATAGGTATGACAATGAAACATTCCCTTGCTAATATCATTACTCAAAAACGCATCGTAAATATCTTGTGTGCAAGATGTAATTGCCATTGGCATTAACCCTGCAGTTAGGGCTTTGCTCAAACAAATAATATCAGGTTTTGTTTCAATATAATCAGAAGCAAAATGTTTCCCGGTTTTCCCAAAACCCGTCATTACTTCATCAGCAATTGTTAACACTGAATTGTCTTTACAGAATTTTAATATCTCTCCTAAACCAGTAGCGTCATGGATTTTCATTCCTGCCGCTCCTTGCACCAAAGGTTCATATACAAATCCTGCTACTTTATTATTCGCTACTATATCTTTTAATTGCTTGAGTATTTCTTGAGTATTATTTCCATCAGGCGTTGGAATCCGCTTGATATCCATCAAAAAATTTTCAAACGGACCATTATATACCGACAATCCAGAAACTGCCATAGCACCGAATGTATCCCCGTGAAATCCATTTTCAAAAGCTATAAATGTATCACGTTTTTCATCTTTATTAAAATGATATTGCAGCGCCATTTTAATGCCGACCTCCACACTTGTTGAACCGTTTTCCGAAAAGAATATTTTATTTTGATTTTTCGGAAGAATTTTAATCAGTTCTTCAGAAAGTTTTACAGCAGGTTCATGAGTAAAATCACTAAACATTACCTGATCCAACTGTTTCATTTGATTGGAAACACGATTCGTAACAAAATCATTACAGTGTCCGAACATACAAGTATACCACGATGCAATTGCATCGATATACTCATTTCCTTTATCATCTGTCAATACACATCCTTTAGCTTTTACAATTGGCAAACTATTAGGATTTAATTGATGTTGCTTTAGCGGATGCCAAATATGGTTTTTATCTCTTTCTTGGAGGCTAGCCTCTTTATTATTTCTCATCTAGTTTTTATTACAACATTCTTATTAACTAAGTGACTCTGAACAAATTCAGAATATCATTGAAATTCATCGTTTCGTGTATTTTCTTTTCTTAATTAAGTATTCCTTTCCCTCAACAGTTTTAAACTTTTTCTTCCAAAGTCCATCTCTATTATAAACATATCTGAATTTCTCATATTCATAATGAGAAGGCCCTCCTGTAATTATCATAGGGTATTCCCATTTTTTATCATTACTTCTGTGTAGCCTTATTACATTGTTAAGTTCATCATAACGATACTGGATAATCTCTGTGCTTTTATGCTCCTTGTCGTCCATATCAATCCATCTAGAATTGTATGTCCACTTTAAAGCATTCCCTTTAGAGTCATATTCATAAAAATACTTATCAACACCAACAGAGAACTTTTTCACTACTGATTGAGGTTTTTCTAATTCGGTAAAATCGGAATATATATACATAAAATCTCCCGAACTCTTTTGGACAACCCTTCCTTTTTTATCAACAACTAATTCGTAATCATGCTCATGATTCACCTCTCCTTTTTCACTTAATAAGTAGGTTGTAATTTCTTTGTATTGATTATCATATTCATCGTAATAATACTCATAACAAGAACGTAATTTATCATCACCTGAATAATTTTCCTCTTTTACAATAAGACCTTCTTCATTGAAAAAATGTTTCGTAGTCCAGCCCCATGAATCATAATCCTTCTCTGCATAACTAACGTATTTCTTTAATTTTTCTGCATCTTTATTTTGTCCAAAGAGCACACAGTAGTTTATTGTCAATAAAATTATAACTATCCAACTTCTCATAACACACCTTTAAATTGCTCAGCATATTCCTTTATTACATTCTTATCAAAATAAGGTTTCTCATCTATTCTTCCTAAAACGGTAACCCCCGTCATTTTTTCAATAATACTTTCTGAAGTTTTATGTTCTGCTCCATTAAATATCAGAGCAATATCAAATCCTTTCTGCTGTAGTAATTGTATCGTCATTAAGGTATGATTTATACTTCCTAAATAATGACGCGATACCACAATTACCTTATAGTCAGGCTGAATTAAATCAAGTATTGTTTCTTTATTATTCAATGGCACTAGTAATCCACCTGCACCCTCAATCACTAGGCTGTTTTTAGTTTTTGGCGGAGTAATTTTCTTTAAATCAATTATTACTCCATCAATTGTCGCAGCCGCATGCGGACTCATTGGAGTCTTTAAGGCATATGCATTTGGATGAATTGTAGTTTTTGAATTAGATAATAAATTAGCTACCGTATGAGCATCACCCGTCTCTAATTCTCCTGCTTGAATTGGCTTCCAATAATCGGCCTCTAAAGCTTCGGTTAATATTGCAGAAACTATTGTTTTTCCTACATCAGTACCTATACCTGTTACAAAAAATTTCATAACACTTCTGCTGCTTTAAAATTAGTACTACAATCTGTGCAACTGTATTCAAACTTCCCATTTACTGGAATCAATTTTAAGAATAAATTTTTGATATTCATCTTTAAACTAAAGTTAGAAGATTTACAATTTGAACATAAAATTGATTCTTTTAACAAGCTCGCATCAATAGTTCTAATAATATTTTTAGCCACTTCTGTCTGCTCAGTGTACACCTGGAGCTTCACTCCTCCAATTGCATTACTTACCATCGGATCAGTATCCACCGTATATTCATCTGCTAAAAAAACATTAATATTCTCAGCCTCTAACCTTCCTTTAATGATTTGCGCTTCCGCAGAATATTGAAACACTGCAATTGTTGTAAAACTATCTTTCATATGCTTATTTTTCTCAGACAATAGCCGAAATTAATCATTCACAAATGTACTAAGCAAATTCAACACTTTATCTATTTGTTCATTTGTATTATAGGTATGCAAACAAAAACGCAAACGCTCTTGACCTTCTGAAACCGTAGGTGATAATATCGGACGTACATCAAACCCATTTTCTTGCAATAACGCTGCACATTTTTTAACAGATAAATTCCCTGGGATGACACAGCATTGAATAGCAGAGTTGCTCTCAATAAACGAATCGTTTAATTGTAATTTCGTATATTTTATTTTAAAATATTGAATATTGTCTTGTAGTTTCTGAATACCCGAGTGAGACCTCTCGACTGCGCTCGAGATGACAAGTTCTTTATACGCTAAATGAATTGTCGCTAATGAATGAGGAGACAAACCAGTAGTATATATAAATGAACGTGAAAAATTTATGAGATAGTCTCTTAATTGTTCACTTCCTAAAACTGCTGCTCCATGACAACCCAATCCTTTTCCGAAAGTGATTATTCTTGCAAATATTTCTTTTTCCAACTCTAATTGCTGAACTAATCCAAAACCAAATACGCCGACTGCATGTGCTTCATCTACTATTAAGTGCGCTTTGTATTTCTTACTAATCTGAAGCATTCCTTCTAAATCAGGCGAATCACCATCCATTGAAAAAACAGACTCTGTAACTACGTACACTTCATTATCTTCAGTTTTCAACTGCGCTCGAACTGACAATAGTTTCTTCTCGAAAGCTTCTAAATTATTATGCTTGAACGAATATGTTTTCGCATTGGATAACTGTATTCCATCACGAATAGATGCATGTGAGTACTCATCATATAAAATCACATCATTACGTTGTGGAACTGCACTAAAAAAACCAATATTAGCATCATACCCAGAATTAAATAGCAATACTTCTGACTGGTGCCACTGGCACAATTGTTTTTCTACTTCAGCAAATAAATCGTGATTTCCAGACAATAATCGAGAACCAGACACTCCATTAGATGTATACCCATTCTCAATTAAATACTGATGCGAATTTTTAAAAATAGATTCTGAAACAGCATAACCCAAATAGTCATTAGAAGAAAAGTCAACCAAACTGTTTTGAGAGGATAACTTTCGAAAACTATTGTTTTCTATTCGTTGCTGTAGTTTTTTATGTAGTTTTTTAGGAAACATTTTTCAAAGATACTTTTTTATAGAATAAAGATCACTTTGCTTTTAGAATAATGAGTTTTCGACTACGCGACTGTTGACGGTTTTTAATATTTTTATCGTCAGTTCTAGTGATTTTCAAATAGTGAAACGGAATGAAAATAATATCGAGAACTAATATTTCTCGATACAAAACTATCCTCCATTACATTCCAAATAATTCCACTCGAAGTGACAATATTATTATTTCTGCCTTTTTTTGAACAAAAAATTACTTTCTAGAACTGATAAAAATATTCTACTCACCACTGAAACACAGTATTTTACAAAATACAATCATCATTTCACAATACTTTATTATTGTTTTTCGATAATTTATATTTACATTTGTTATCGTTAAACGATAATAAAAAATACTAATGAGAAAATTACTCATATTAAAAACCATCATTGATATACTATGGATTATATCAATACCAATATTATTAATCATCCTTTTTATTATTCCATATATATTTTTGAGTGATGATTTAACATCTATACCAATTAAAATTAACGGAAACACAATTTCTCATGTCGATTTTATTTCGAAGTGTGTTTTATCAATAATGGTAGCTTCTACCTTAATGGTTTTATATTGTATTTCTCTTTTTAAAAAGATACTACTGTTGTTTTCTCAGAAAAGAATGTTTGATGACTCAGTATTAATCTACTTAAATAAAATTGGAGTACTATTAATGTCGTTTTCAATCATAAACATTTTTTGTTCATTTATCTACAATCTAATTTTAAACAAAGTGTCTTTTAAAATAAGTATTAGTTCCTTAATATTAACTCTAAGTTTAGGATTATTTTTCATGGTATTAAGTGAAATATTCAAAATAGCAAAAGACCAAAAAGAAGAAAACGATTTAACTGTATAAAATAGTCAACATTACAAAAACGAAACCACCATGAAACAAAATATTTTATTTAAAACACTTATTGACTTATTATTATTCCTTCAATGTTTTGGATTATTAGTAATCACACTTGTGCTGCCTAACAATATGACTATTGGTAACACTAAAATTTCATTAGAAGAATGGAACTTTACACAATGTGTAATTTTTACATTAAGCTGTATTAGTTACTTAATATTCTTAATCGCTTTATACTACTTAAGAAAACTGGCTCGAAATTACCTCTCTAATCAAATATTCTCCAATATCATTAGCGCTAATTTAAAAAGAAGTGGTAACTATTTTATACTCTATGGTTTATTTTCAATCATTGCTATTATTATCCAGTGCATTCAACATTTAACTGGCCATGAATTTAGCTATACTTACGATTTGAATTCACAATTAACCTTATTCACAATTATAATTGGGGTCTTTTTTATAATCCAAAGTAAGGTATTATCAACTGCAAAATCACTACAAGAAGAAAACGATTTAACCGTATAAAATAATCTCACAAAAAACAACATGACAAAAAATAGACTCTTAAACTTCGCGATTGGCAGCTGTAAATTCTTAAAATTAATCTACATCCTCTCATTTATTGCAACTACCGTTATCTTTATCCATATCCAAATAGATAGAGAGGCTTATAATGATATAAAAATAAACCACACTGGCATCTCAACCACGTTTTCGATTGGCTTAAACAAAAGTTCTTCTGATAAATGGAAAAATCCATATAATGAAGTATATGTTTTAAAAAAGTTAACTCCAACAACAATATATTTAATCTACTTCAAGTTTACCTGTATCTTTATACTTCTTTTCTTAAGCATTAAAGAGTTCCAAAATATCATTCAGTCAGTAAAGAGACTTGATACTTTTCGTCTAAATAATATCCTATCATTTAGACAAATTGGAAAATATTTAATATTATATTTTATACTAACCTTATTATATTTTATACTAACCTTCAATAATGCTCTTTATTTTGGACAAGGAGGTTTTAGCCAAACCTCTATAAGTTTCACTCCATTACTATTTGCAATCATTAGTTTTGTATTAGCTGAAATTTTCAAAGAAGGAAATAAACTCCAACAAGAAAACGAATTAACTGTATAGCTTATGCCAATAGTAATCAACTTAGATGTAATGCTTGCAAAACGTAAAATGCGGAGCAAAGAACTAGCAGAAATAATTGGTATTACTACTGCAAACCTTTCCATACTAAAATCAGGAAAAGCAAAAGCGGTGCGTTTTTCAACTTTAGAAGCTATATGTAAAGCTCTAGATTGCCAACCTGCAGATATTTTAGAATACATAAAGGAGTAAGCCCCCCTAAAAATAGAGATTAGGTAGTTATTTGTTAATTATTCTAAAAAGCAACCGATAAAGTCAGTTGCTTTTTTATATTTGAAACTCAATAAAAATATAATTTCATGAAAATCAAATACATTTCATTATCAATTGCATTTATGCTTTTTTCAATTTGCATGATTGCTCAAAGTAAAGTTGGTACCGTTAACGTTAACGAAATACTTAGTAAACTCCCAGAATTGACCTCAGTTGAAACAGCTGTAGCTACATATAATTCAGAGCTAGAGAAAACTTTGAACAAAAAAATTACTATTTACAAAACAAAATTAGAGGCTTATAAAAAAAATGCAGAAACATATAGCGATGTCATGAAAAAAACCATGGGTGAAGAATTATATGGGTTGGAAAATGGCATCAAAAAATTTCAACAAAACGGAAGTCAATTAACTAAGTTAAAACAAGACAACCTACTTCGTCCGTTGTACAAAAAAATAAGTGATATGATTGCTATCGTAGCAAAAGAGCAGAAATACACTCAAATACTTACTGTAGATGGAAATGAATTCGCTTATGCTGATGAAAAGTTTGATATCACCATTATTGTAAAAACGAAACTTGGTATCCCTATTAAATAATCAATAATTTATATAAAAAAAATCAAGTAATGCTACTTGGTTTTTTTTTGGCTTTTATATACTGATTTTCTCAAAATTACAGTATTCATCTTTTTCTTCATCAAAGTCTTTAAAAACAACTACTGATACTTTATTGGCATAATACTTTTTCACAAACTCTATAAATCTATTTTTTATCAATTTAATATTGAATGATTCCTCTGCAGTAAAACAGCAACCAACCCCTAGCACTCCACAATATGAAATATTATTATCTACAGCAAAATCAATGAAATCGTCTATAAAAACATCTTGTTCCTTATCATAATTATATGATTCATTAAAAACTAAAATCTCTCATTTAATTAATACTTAAATTTGCTCAAAAATAAAGCGCCAAGTATAAATACTTGGCGCTTTATTATTTTTATAAAATTACTGTATTAGTCAGCCAATACAATTACTTTATTATCTTTCATTTCAAGTGTTCCGCTATTGATTGCTAAAAGCGTTTCATTATTAGCTCCCTTTGAGAACTTCTTTTCAACTGCTTTATCTAACTGAACTGTTCCGTAAATTTTTACATTTCCCTTTCCTAAAATAGAAACGATAGGCGCGTGATTGTCTAACATTTGAAACTCACCATTTACTCCTGGTACAGCAATAGAAGTTACTTCTCCGCTATACAATATTGCTTCTGGTGTTACAATTTCTAAAAACATACTTCTTTCAATTAATAATTAATAATTAACAATTTTATTGTCAATTGAATTATGCTTCAGCTAACATTTTTTCTCCAGCCTCAATAGCTTCTTCGATTGTTCCTTTAAGGTTAAACGCAGATTCTGGTAAGTGATCTAATTCACCATCCATAATCATTGTAAATCCTTTAATAGTATCTTTAATATCTACTAAACAACCTTTTAATCCTGTAAACTGCTCTGCTACGTGGAATGGTTGAGATAAGAAACGTTGTACTCTACGTGCACGTCCTACTGCTAATTTATCTTCTTCAGATAATTCTTCCATACCTAAAATTGCGATAATATCTTGCAATTCTTTGTAGCGCTGTAATAATTCTTTTACTCTTTGAGCTGTATCATAGTGTTCATTTCCTAAGATTTCAGCTGTTAAAATTCTAGAAGTAGAATCTAACGGATCAACCGCTGGATAAATACCTAATTCTGCAATTTTACGAGATAATACTGTTGTTGCATCTAAATGCGCAAACGTTGTTGCTGGTGCT
>Ga0209291_1002475_pt1 | contig 14874 bp, 10 predicted proteins | sample GOMGulsemesocosm_FD_184633 | JGI IMG/M metagenome (GOLD analysis project Ga0209291, IMG submission 184633) | Methane-oxidizing microbial communities from mesocosms in the Gulf of Mexico - GOM9B Gulf of Mexico (SPAdes) (version 2) | ecosystem: Environmental > Aquatic > Marine > Cold seeps...
CAGTCACTAAAGAAGGGATGGATTGCTGAGGGTATTGCCAATGCCCTGCAATTTTGTACGGCGTTAAATTTAATAGCGTAACGGTATTTGTACTTTTCATTACCACATCATCTAATTGCCAATCTGATTTCACACTCACACTTTTAGTACTAAAACGTCCTCGATGCTGCGCCGAAAATCTATCTACCTTATATTCATTCTGATATTGGTTATTGAATGACGTAGTCGATAAAGCAAAGTCGAACGGTAATACGCTATTGTTGCTAATATTCACCGTCATAGCGTCAAGTAAAGAAACCTTAATATTCTCACTCGACATATCTGAGTATTTAAATTTATGTGCGGTTAATGTTGCACTATTAACGATGAGCTTGGTGCTTATCGATGTATCCGTGGGCTTAACTTCGACGTGACCTTTCGATATCACTTGGAACGGCACATTCAACTCACTGAAATAACGGCTGTTTGTTATAACGGCTAACGACCAATTGCTCTGCCAAAATTGTGGCGTTAAGATCAACTCATCCATCTTTACTGCCAAGCTATTGTTAGACATGCTATCAAACATGATAACTGTCATCGCAGCTTGCTTAGCCTGTACTTTCCAACGAGTAATATCGCGCTCTTGTATCCCTACCTGTAAAGATAGAGGTAATTCTGGCGTGATAACGATAGGTGCGAGTGTTGGTGATGCATTGTTACTAAATGGCTGACAAACACTTTTATCCACACTCAATAATGTAGTAAACGATGCGCATGTTTTTGCCGTTAGCATAATAGGTGCAATATCCGTTATGTTCAACTTGACGCGTTCAGGTAACCACGCTTTATCATCCAGTACTAACTCCGTATCGACAGAAAAATCAGCATTTTCGACAAGCTTTTTCTTGTCATAACTCACGGCCCCATCAGTTAATGAAAGCCTTAAGGCAATACGTTCCATCTGCTGTAAGTCGACTTCGACATCAAGCCTTGCAATACCATAAATGTCGCTATTAAACGCAGGCAAAGCATGGTTAACTCTTGCACTAAGTTTACTTAAGTCCGTGTTTAGCTGCACCTTAAGTAAGTTGCGACTATCTGTATTGTTGGTCTCTTTTAATACATAGTTCAACTTAGCTTGTAGCACGCGCTGATCTTGCTGCCACACTGAAAAACCAAATTCAGTATTACCATCTGCATTACTATCGGCATATCTGAAATCCACTCCTTTGAAAACAACCACGTTAAGGTCAAGCTGTTCCCAATTAAGATCCGATAAAGATAAACGTTGTGCTTTTGATATGTCAGGTAAAGGAGGTAGATGAGTGCCCTGCACGGTTACGTTTTCAATATGAAGATCGGGTATCCAATCCGGTAATGCGGGTAATATGGGTGCGACAGTAACAACTTTAATCCCAACTTGATCGGTATTTGGGTCCTGCGTTGCTTGCTCAAATTGCAAATAATCAACATTTAGCTTAATTTGCTCAAGCATAATTTTATCGATAAAAAAAGGCTGTTGCATATCAAATTTAATCGTTAATCCATGTAACTGTGCAACTTTAACACCGTAAGGAATTGAGAAATGATTGCTAATCTTCATGATAATGCGTTCGCGGTATGTAAACATGATCGCGACACTTAATAGGACAAGAATAAACAGGCTTATAATCCAAAGTTTGACGTTATTCGAGGTTTTTTTTGTTTTATGCGACGCCGACATTGAGGAAATAACCTTTATTAATCTAATCACTTATCCTGAACTACAAACATAATGAAATCAAGTACAACACGGCTCATATATAGCACTAAAGTCAGAGCATGAAATATAATTATAAGAATATAAAATGAATGCTTATTGATTTGTCGATGAACCAGAAGCGTGTAAACTGTAGTCTCTTTCATATACGAAAAATTTAAATGGCAAAACCGAATAAAAAAGGCCCAACTCAAACAGTTGAAGTATCATGCAAAAAATGTAAAACACTGCTGTTTAAATACCGTAAAGGCGGAAAAGGTAGTCTCGTTAAATGCTTTAAAGAGCGGATCGTGACCGACTATTGTGAAACCCCTTGCACTTGTCCTAAGTGTGGGCAAGTCTTTGCAAGAGATACGTTAATTCGAGGTACACCCGCTTATAAAATGGTGGGAGGTAAAGTGGTAATGAAGTAACTGTAACTCAATATTTCGCAGGCTTGATCGAGCCACTTACTCAGAGAGTCCGCTTAGCTAATAGATCTCGCCTCTAAATTCAACCTGTGTTAAATACAAACGCATTTCAAACTCGAACTGATGATAATCAGGTAACATATGCTCACAAAGCTTGTAGAAGGCTTTGTCGTGATTCTTTTCTCTTACGTGCGCCAGTTCGTGTACCGTGATCATCTGCAAGAAAGGTTCTGGGCAGCGTCTAAACATTTCGCTAATGCGGATCTCATTCTTACTCTTTAATTTATTGCCCTGCACCCGCGATACAAAAGTATGTAAACCAAGTGCGTTATTCACCACATGAATTTTAGGATCATAAATGATTTTACTGATAGGCGATGATTTCTTTAAATAGCTATTCTTCAGATCCATGACAAATTCACGTAATTTTTTGTCACTGGTAATTGAATGTGTGCTCGGATACTTCGTTAATAAAAATTGACCTAGCGTGTCTTTTTCTAACATCAGCTTTACTTTACTTTGAACTTGGTCTGAATAGGCTGACAGATATTTAAGAGCCGTTGAATCTATTTTTGAAACTGACATAAGTAAGATTGGATACTAGTAATTTGAATTGCACATATTTTACCTGATCCAGTTTTAATCCGGTAGCCTAGAGCAGACTAAAATAAGCTATTGATCAGTGTTAGATATACTTTTACAATAACCTTTTTATAATTATGGATGAACAATTATGTCATCAGATACTTTAGGAACCAGCGTAACGTATAAGCGCATGGAACAAGGTTATCGCGAAAAAGCACTTAAGTTATTCCCATGGATATGCGGCCGATGTACCCGCGAGTTTGTTTATTCTAACTTAAGAGAGTTAACTGTTCACCACATGGATCATGACCACAGTAACAACCCGAATGACGGTAGTAACTGGGAATTACTTTGCTTATATTGCCATGACAATGAGCATTCTAAATATACTGAACATGATCAGTACGCGACTGAAGTTGAAGCTGGTGATAATAATCAAGAATCAGCAACTTATAATCCATTCGCTGATTTAAAATCAATGTTTAAAAAATAACATCTGATTGTTCTTCCTAAAAAGCCGTGACAGTACTCGATTAAATTGCACACTGTGACGGCTTTATTATTTTTCCGCTAGAATGGTTGATTAACCATAAACCATAATTGTTTATCTGATTCACTTTGTGCGTAATCAATACGTACAACCACACCTTCAGCGTTAAATCGTAACCCTAAACCAGCAGTCAATTTCAAGTCTCTGTTTAATTCTACTAAATCAAAAGTATCTGAAACCTGACCAGCTTCAACGAATGCAGACCATTGCCACCAAGGAAAATTATAAAATGGTAAATGATGTAATGGTTGCCAATGTGGCTTTACTCGGTATTCGGCACTATACATAACGGCACTTCGGCTATGAAACTGTCCTGGTAAATAACCACGTAATCGATTAAAACCACCCAGTTTGATACCCGAAAAAGAAGGGGGGCGATGTTTTTGATCAACCTCCGAACCGCTATTCCATGTTGGTGTATCTGCAAGATAATAGTTAAATGCCAATACTTGTTCTTTAAACAACATATTTTCGTCAAAAGGAACATAAGCGCTTTGATCTAATTGCCATGTAGTCCAGCTATTACGGTCATCATCACCAAAGTCACGCCGCACAGTAAATCGAGTTTGGCTACCCGACGTCGTATCACCAATACTATCGCGATTATCCCAATCAAATTGTAACTCTAACCCTTGTGAAATATCTGGTAAATAACCATAACCTGCCACATCTCTCGTTTGTTTAAACGGGGTGATATTAATACTTGTAACACCAAATTCAAGTGGATTAGCCCCGACTTCATTACGTTGGCGAACAAGGCTACGCGCGGCCCCATTAACACCTCTCCCCCATGGTAATACGTATCTTGCATTCACACGGAGAGATGATTCAACACCTTCAGCGATTATTTCATCAGTCAACAAGGTATCTTCAGGCGTCTTTGCCGTAGGCAGAAAATATATCCCCGATTTAAAGTCACCACGATAATATTCAGCTGAAAACAGCCATTGTTTTACATTAGGTAATGTATAATTATTAAATGAGATAAAACTAATATTACTGTGGTTATTACTGTATAAACCAAGACCAAATATTGATGCTTGTGGCTGCCCAGCATGTTTTATTACTCCTGATACACCAAGTGCAGCACCCAATCTTTCAGTTGATATAACTAGAGGGACTACTGCAACTTTAGTATCAAACGCAGATCTTTCCATCCCATTATTTTCAGTCATTATATTAACAACATCTTCTGCATTAACCTTGCTTGTCACGAGTAATGCCGAAGACAACAACGAGAAACAGATACTCTTATAAACCACTAACACTCCAAACAATAATAAATATTTATTAGTAAAAATATGAAGTGCGCAAGATAGCCAAAAACCGCCCATGTGTATATGGCGAAAACAGTAAAAAAACGTAAAACAATGTCATTAAATGACTAAATAATAAAGTAAATATAAACTACGATTCCAGCGTATAAATGTCATAGCCCAATACTATTGAGCTATAATTAACCCTATAAAATGGAATTAATGCTATTAACATAAATACAAAAACAGGTATCAATGTGACTCATAATTTAAAATTATTAATACCACAAATACGTATAGTTATTGGGCTACTAATCATATTATTTGGTGGCTTCAACTCTATTAATGTTATGGCTACAACGACGGTCTACTGGGATAAAAGTAATGAAGTAACATCGCAGGATATCGACCACAGTCAATGGCAATATATTTTAAATCGCTATTTAATAGTGGATAAAGATAATATCGCGATTAACTTGTTTAATTACAAAAACGTGACAGATGCCGACACAGAAATTCTCAACCAATATCTCCTTCAACTGCAAAACATCAACCCCCTGCAACACACTAAAGCACAGCAACAAGCCTACTGGATAAATTTATATAACGCACGGACAATACAGCTGATACTCGATAACTCCCCTGTAAAGTCCATCACTAAACTAGGAGGTCGTTTCTTTTCATTTGGCCCTTGGGATGATGATGCGGTGACAATCAATGGTCAAACGCTCAGCTTAAATGATATAGAACATGAAATACTACGCCCTATTTGGAAAGATCCGCGTATCCATTATGCCGTAAACTGTGCAAGTTATGGTTGCCCAAATTTATCTGCCACTGCATTTATGGCAGGTAATACCGAGCAACTATTAACTGCGGGCGCCTATGCTTATATCAATCATCCAAGGGGGGTTTCAATTAAAGACGACGATTTAGAAGTTTCGAGTATTTACAAATGGTATTCAGAAGATTTCGGGGATAATCAGCAGGCTCTGATTGAACATTTCAAACGTTATGCAAGACCTGAATTAAAACAAGCGTTGATATTATTTCAGCAAGATCCAGGGAATATCTATTTTAAATATGATTGGCGTCTAAATCAACCTGAGTAATAATTTTAAAATGAGATAATAACGATTCATCACTGGCGATGAATCGCTATTATTTTTTAAGGGAAAGTAGTTACGCTACCAGTATTAGTATCATAGCGGATGTATAAAGCCTCATTATCACTCCATTTATACAAACAAATACCTAGATTATCTCTAATGTTGTACACAATAAATGGTTTACTCGTTTTAGTTTTATCAACCTTATCACTACCTGTATTCAAGATCGTATTCCATAACGACACACAGTCATCTACATTATCAGTTTTAATTGGAGAGGTATCTGGATCAGGATAGTTTTGTGCTGGCCAACCAGCAGCGTTAAAGTCAATTGTGCCTTCAGCACCCGCACCATACAACTGTACATCATCATTTGATGTAATATCAGTTGGTGAACCCATTATAATCCATTTACTGTGGGCTAGGTTAACAGCACTTTTCAACGCGCCAGCCGTGCCTTCAACAACAGCTATATCTGCATCATCAGCTAAATTCAAAAACCGGGGCACTGCGGTAGCAGATAATATCCCAAGAATAATAATAACAATGACTAATTCGATAAGAGTAAAACCACGTTGTTGCGTATTCAAAACTGGACACCTTTAAGATTAAGCTGGTTGTAATTATAGTGTAAACGTTCTAATTATAAACCTATTAATTATTATTTTGCGTATTTTCAAAATAATAGTTAATACGACTTCTCGGGTTTAAGTATTCATAAATATGTTCTGGCAATTTATCCGGTTTAATAACACCTGTAATCGACAGTTCACGTTCTTCAAGATCAATGATCGGGGCTTCTGCACGAGGTACTTCTGCATCATAAATCAATATATTAGGGTATAATAATCGTTCCGAATTCACTGACAGTACCATTCCTATCTGCTCATTTGATAATCGGACAACACTGCCAGGAGGATAAATCCCCAACACCTTAACTAACAGTTTTAAGTCACTTTGATTATACTTCTTCGCGCTATTTTTATATAGCCAAGATAATGCATTAGACGGTACTCGTGCTTTCCTTATATCATTCGGGTGACAAAGCGTATCGTATTTATTCACGACACTAACAAGTTGAGTAAATGGGTCTATATCAGCGCCTTTCAACCCTTTTGGATAACCACTACCATCTAATAATTCATGATGTTGCGCAATAATAGCCTTTGCAGCTTCAGGAAATGTATTCACTAAATTAACAAGGTCTAGTCCATATTTAGGATGCAACTTTAAAAAATTTTGCTCCGCGGTAGTGAGTTCTGTCTTTTTTCGTAATATTTGCGGGGGGACTTTCAATTTACCCATATCATGAAACAACGCGCCCATACCAATGATCTTAATGGAATCGGCATCTAAATTTTTCATCTTGGCGACAAGCATTGCAAGCACTGATACATTTAATGAATGGTAATAAATATTTTCATTTTCTTTGGTTTCACTCATTAAATGTAAAACGATATGTTCTTCTTTTAACAGAGAATCAACCATATCACCGATGAGTTGCTCAGCCTCATCAATCGCATTAAGGGGTCGACTAGACAGCTTACCCATAACTGAACGCACTTGGATCATGGCTGATTGAAAGTTCTTTTCTGTTTTGATTATTTTACGACGATGGCTTTTTAACTTTTCAATTTTTTCCTGTTTATCTTCCCATAACTCACGCCTAATATGCTCAATATCAAGCATATCAGAGCTCTCAGCTTGTGGTTCAGCGTTTAACTGTTGAGGGGGTAATAAACCACTATCACTGCGTTGTGGGTAAACAGTCACGTGCGCAATGCCAAGCTGGCGAATAAGTAGCAATTTTTCTTGAGTATCAATTTTGAAATTATTGAACATAAAGGGATGATCACACCAACCTAAAGGCAATTTAACGTAATTACCCACTTGAATACGATCCACTGAAACTTTGATACCACTCATAATAAACCACAAAACAAAACTGAAATGGCATATTATTGTATATAAATACAATTATAAAGATGTTTTTATATGAGATTCAATGAATAACAATGAAAATTGATATTCCTCACACATTACCTTGTAATTACATCTAAAAATAAAATATTGTTTGGTTTTAATCGTTGTAAACTTACATCTATGACATAAAAAGCAGCATCATTGTTAATTGATACTGCTTTATCGTGAGAATTCTAATCGTATTTAATCAAATGCTAACTTGCTAACACAGGGATAATTTGTCGCTCATCGTGATGACAAAGTGCACTGTAATTCTTATCAGTGTCCTCGAAATAGTCACCTGATAACACCGTATTAACGTAACGCCAGTCAGTACGTACTTGCTCTTCTGTGAATGTAAGAGTCATGAAACCACGATCACGTAGGTTAGTGTATCTTAGGCTTTCAACCAAACCAACAACAGCATCTTGCACTTCATTTTGGAATACTTCAGCAATTTGTAAATAGTACTCCATGCCGGGTGATGATACAGATGCTGTAGCAAACTCAACACCGACAGCGTCACCTTGCTCATCTTTTAGATCACTTCCCCATGCATTATGTGTATCGCCTGCAACAACAACAAGATTGCTATTGCTTGCTTTTGCTGTAGCCAAAATTTCTTCGCGCTCATAAGCATAACCATCCCAAGCATCAAGATTCAATGGGATTGATGGCATCTTAATTAACGCTTTGTTTTCTTTAGTCAGTTTGTGCTGATTAAGTTTTAAATAAGCTATTTCACGGCGTTTTAGAGTCACATCGTTAGCTTGCTTACGAGCTTCCAATTCTACCAGTTTGTTAATTTCGATGAACTGCACAAAACTAAGGTGCTTATTAACAACAGATGCCGATAGATGCAACTTCCCCATTAATACTTGTTGCCCAAGTAACTGCCAGCGCGAACTTGATGTTTCAAGCTTATTTTGTAGCCAGCTGAGCTGCGGTTTACCAAGCAATGTTCTATTGCTGTTCATTGCATCGCCTTTGAATTTAATTTCATCAAAACGTTCTGGCAAGCCGTTGTGGATAATGTCGTTATTTGGGAAGAAGTAATCTGCATGATTTAACTGCTTATCACGTGCTAAAACACGAGTGTCTAACATGTGTAAGTCAAGTAAATCGCCAAATTGGAAGGAACGGTAGATTTCTAAATTATTACCTTCGAACCATGGTCGGATTGGTAACCATTCAAAATAGGCTTGTAATGCAGCCATTTTACGAACCTCAAAATCACCTTCACCTTTGTTATGGTTTTCAGCCCCGTCCTTCCACGTATCGTTAGCAACTTCATGATCATCCCATACAGTTATAAATGGTACTTTACGATGCAGTCCATGCAGTTTAGCGTCACTTCGGTATTGACCGTAACGAATACGATAATCTTCTAATGTCAGTAGCTCACCAGCAGGTAATACTTGACGATTTAACGCATCGGCATTATTACTTGCATAACCATCACGGCTATATTCATAAATATAATCACCTAAATGCAATACAGCATCAATATCGTCTTGCTGTGCAGCTAAGTCATAAACATTAAAATGACCAGCAGGATAGTTGGCGCAAGAAAAGACCGCGAGTTTTACTTGCTCAACTCGGCCTTCAGGTAATGTTTTTGTTGTACCTGTCATAGATACTTGATCACGAGCAGTAAAGCGATAGTAATAACGTGTATTTGCTTCTAAACCCATTGCATCTACTTTAACAGTAAAATCTTTTGATTCATCCGTTAGCGTTTCACCAGTCGTAACTAATTGGTTGAATGATTCGTCTAGAGCAACTTCCCAAGCCACTCGAGCCACATCATTACTAGATGTATTTTCTTGTTCAGGGCTAAGTCGAGTCCAAATAATAACGGCTGACTGTGTCGGGTCTCCACTGGCAACCCCATGTTTGAACTGAGAATCAATTTCAACTAAATTATAGCGTTCAATATCATCTTCAACCGTACAAGCAACTAAGCCATTTGAAAGAATTGCGATACCAACACCTTTTGCTGACGTAGCAAGAAAGTCACGACGAGTAAAATTCCATTTCATTGTAGAAACCTTTGTTTTAATTGTTATTTAGAATATTTTGATAATATATATGAAATGGATTATGTGGATGTTCTATGACAAAAATGATTAATTATGATGAAAGTTTAAATAATGTTGAGCCATTATTTAAATGGCTTTATGAAAAAATGTCATAAAGCCAACTGGATTAGTCAGTATTAATGACTCTGATTCCAATCAATACACTGCTGTAATGTAATACCAGAACCGCCAAATATGTCTAACGCACTGCCGATTGTTAAATCAACTTTACCCTTTGATAATTGATCGACTAAAACAAGATCATCAATACTACGAGCACCACCAGCATAAGTCACCGGTATTGTCGTATGCTGACCGAGTAAAGTAACAAGCTCTTGATCTATACCATTTTGCAACCCTTCAACATCAGCAGCATGAATCAAAAACTCAGCACAATGCTCAGAAAGTTGCGTTAATGTGTCTGCATTTATGATTGTGCTCGTGATTGTCTGCCAACGGTTAGTTGCAATATTCCAACCCTGCGCTGTTTTTCTACAACTCAGATCTAAAATTAAATGCTCTTTTCCAATTAATGCTTTTAATTGCGCTAGTTTTTCCCAACTAAACTCATCACCATCAAACAGATATGATGTAACAATGACATGAGATGCGCCAGCTGCTATATATTTGGTAGCATTGGTCAAGTTAACACCACCACCAAATTGTAACCCTTGAGGCCATGCTTTTAATGCTTTTAGCACTTCTGTTTCATTATTTGGGCCTAATGCAATCACATGACCACCGCGTAAATCATGTTGACGATAAATATCGGCATAATACGCCGCGTCATATTGACTGATAAAATTAGTCGCAGCACCTTGATCATTCAAGCTGCCACCAACAATTTGTTTTACTTTACCTTGGTGTAAATCAATACAAGGACGAAACTGAGTCAAAACAACACTCCTCTGTTTAAAGACTAAACGATCAATTCCTGATCGTAACTCGAATTTTAGCTAACCAGTATAACCAGAATTACAGCAGAATGCGGGGTTAAAAAAAATAGGCTACAAAAACAAACCTAACCAATTGAAAACAAAGTTAAAAATAAAGAAGTAAGACATGGATATACGAATTATCACTGACAATTTCAGTGTATAGGTTTAAAACTGGTGTAGGACAAGAGTAGCGAAAAATAATAAATACTAAGGTATATGAAATTGGAGAAATAAAACGGTTAGAAATGGGAGTATAACGGACAGGCGTCGAATATTAGAAACTAAAACGCCATCTATAAATAGATGGCGTCAAATTCTTAATTCCTAGGAATTAGTAACCTATGTGTCTTGGGTAAGTGAATTTTGTGTTATATAAATCACCGAAAACAGGGGTTGTAGGTACTGAGTTTTTCATAAGGGTCACCTTCTAAATCATTTATCAAAAATCGAACCAAATGGTTCGGTTGATCTCGGTTCCTTGGAGGCGGTTTAACGGACTCATCCTTTGAGCATTTGTCTATCTTCTCGAGAAGATGTGACCAATGTAACATAAAAAAACAACAATGCAAGCTTTCATTTGAAACACGTCACACAATCAAACAAACAACATTGCTTTTCATATTAGGGTTTAAAACATATGTATTAAAATGACTAAAGCCGATTTTAGTGAATAACGAGACTCAAATGATAGTGACCAAATATGCAAGTATTTATCGATTACCTACATATTTCGACGGTATTTACCACCGACTAAATATAGAATATGCGCCAGTTGAGACAAACTAGCGGTAGGTGCTGCATTCATTAATGCTTCAAAACTATTATTCTTTGATAATAGCGCTACTTTCATCGAAACCAATGCACACTCACTGCGTTCCTTATGCTGTTTATGGAATTGTGATACAGCCTCAATTTGCTGTCTTTTCTTTGCCTCTGGGCAACGTACTAACTGTTTCTCACTCATTTTTGTCGCATCGCTTTGATCTCGCTGTCCATGACTTCTAGACATGCAATTAACCCCGACCATATCAAATTTATCTGTACTTTTTAATTTCTCATAATACATACTTTGCTGTTGGATTTGAGCGCGTTGATACCCCGTTTCAATCGCCCCTAACACACCACCACGTCTCGCTAACCGATTGAATTCAGAATACACAGCTTCTTCGACAAGATCGGTTAATAGTTCAATGACATAACTGCCTTGTAGTGGGTTTTGATTTTTATTTAATCCAAATTCACGATTAATAATAGATTGAATCGATAACGCACGATAAACAGAGTTCTCTGTTGGTGTTGTAATTGTTTCGTCATAAGCATTCGTGTGCAAACTATTGCAATTATCACAAAGTGCATAGATTGCTTGTAAGCTGGTACGAATATCATTTAAATCGATCTCTTTCGATTGTAAGCTGCGCCCCGATGTTTGAATATGATATTTCAATTTTTGACTGCGATCATTACCGTTATAAACTGATTTTAATGTGCGAGCCCATACTCGCCGTGCAACCCGCCCTATCACTGCATATTCAGGATCCATACCATTACTAAAAAAGAAACTGAGCCTTGGCGCCACTTCGTTAATCTTCAATCCCTGCGCTAAATAATATTCGAGCAAAGTAAATCCATTGGCCAATGTAAAAGCTAATTGGGTTATTGGATTAGCTCCCGCTTCACCAATATGATAGCCACTAACCGACACGGGATAAAATTTAACGATAGCATTCGCACTAAAATAGCTCTGCATATCAGCCATTAATTGAAGCGCAAAGTCCAATGAAAAAATACACTCATTCTGAGCAATTTCTTCTTTCAAAATATCAGCTTGTAATGTTCCTCTGACTTTATTGTAAGTGGCCTGTTTAAGCGTTATGTATTCATCCTCCAATCCAAGCAATTCAACCATTAATACTTGTCCTGAAATACCTAATAGTGCGAGCCCTAAGCCATTATGCCCCTCAGGCAGAGCCCCACGATAAACAGGTCTTTTCTTGGCCGTAATACCGCAAGATGAAAAATAAGATTTAATTTTTTTATTGGCTGTTAACCATAAGTTCGCTTGCGTTAAATATGACTCAACTTGCTGATCAATTGCAGTATGTAAAAACCAAGCCATCAGTATCGGCGCAGGACCATTAATCGTCATTGATACCGAAGTACCGGTATCACACAAATCAATGCCTGAATACAATACTTTCATATCATCAAGCGTTGCAATAGACACGCCCGACATGCCAATACAGGCACAAATATCTGGGTTTACAGCAGGATCGTGTCCATACAAGGTATTAGGATCAAATGCCGTCGATAACCGAATCGACTTTTGGCCTTTAATTAAATAATGAAAACGTTTGTTGGTATCTTCGGGTAAACCTTCTCCCGCAAACATCCGCGTCGGGTCTTCATCATTGTGTCGTGTTGGAAATACACCCGCGGTATAAGGAAAGTGACCAGGGATATTCTCATTAAGCAGAAATGCCGTAATGTTATCCCAGTGATTTTCGTTTGGTCTGGCTACATGTGGGATCACGGTACCACTTAAGCTAACAAAATGGTCTTTATGCTCACCATAGGTTTGATGAGAACTGATAGTATCAACCCCTTCCTCAATGCGCTTTAACGCTAACTCTTCATCATCTCTAAACCAAGCCAATAGTGCATGCCTAAGTGGTACAGTTATCTGCGCAAGTAATTTGTTATAACGTAACCGTAACGGTGGTAATAACACCCTCAAAGACGCATCTGTCACTAAGAAACTATCCACATTGATATCACTCTCTAAATCAGCTTGTGGATAGCGGCCTAACTTAGAAGGTAAACAAGGGTCTCCGAGGTCACTTAACATTTGATAACAACTATGCAGTTGACGTACTTGTTCTATTTGCTGCTGATTTTGCTCTGTGACTTGTACATAATGGTTACAAATAGCTGTGAGATAATCTGGCGTTTGCAGCTGTAACCGACTTTCTGTTAACGTCCAATCATAGTGAGGATATGTTGTCAGTATTTGTTGGTAATACGACTTTAAACCAGCCTCTGGTATAAAACACAGCTTCGTCATCAAAAATGCCATAAAACGACTAAAACCATGATCGTTATAATGGCTGGCAACAACGGGGAAAATTGGTAATTTTCCATTCGAAGCTAGTTCTTGCTGCTGGTTAAAACGCCATTGCTGTTGAATATCATTGTACGCATCCTCACTCCCTTGCTGATCTGCTTTATTCAACACCACAACATCGGCAAATTGTAACATTTCAATTTTTTCTAATTGACTGCTAGCGCCATAATCCTTGGTCATTAAGTAAAGACTGAAATCCACCATATCAACAATCGCACTATCACTTTGACCAATCCCCGCAGTTTCAATTAACACAAGGTCAAAACCTTGATTTATTAACATTGGCACACAAGTTTGCAATGACTGGCTCACCGATACATTCGCTTGTCGTGTGGCAATAGAACGCATGAACAAGCGGTCATGTGGCAAAGTATTAATGCGAATACGGTCACCTAACAAGGCACCTCCGGTTTTTTGCCAACTGGGATCCACAGCTAAATACGCAATGTTAATGTCAGGATAGAGCTGCAATAACGCACGTAATAATTCATCACTAAACGTGCTTTTTCCCGCCCCACCCGTTCCAGTGATCCCCACCACCAAGGATTTTTTAGCAGACGTAGTATAAGTCGCTGTAACACGACTTGAACTTTTTAGTTGACCCTGCTCTATAGCCGTGATTAATTGCCCCAAGTACATATCAGTTGCAAGTTCAGCATCTAATTTTTTTACATTAAATTTTACTTGTTTTTTGGGTTTAACCGCGACTAAGTGTTGTAATAAATCGCTGATCATTTCGTCTAAACAAAGTACATCCACACTGGTATAAACACGCGTAACGCCTTGTTCTTCTAATACCCTTGCTTCATCAGCTGTGATAGTCGCGCCACCACCAACAAATATAGCGGGCTTAGCCCCAGCGTCAGCAAGACTCGATAATAAGTAACTAAAATAAGCATTATGCCCCCCCTGATAAGAGCTCATTGCGATAGCATCAACATCTTCTTGTAATGCCGCGGTGACAACATCATGAACTGAGCGGTTTATGCCTAAGTGTATGACTTCAACTCCCCGAGCCTGCAGTAACCGCCGCACAATATTAATCGCAGCATCGTGGCCGTCAAATAAACAAGTCGCAGTTAAAATTCGTAAGGGATATTTGGTTGAAGTCGTTTTCATTA